>ULMX01004648.1_pt1 | contig 10798 bp, 5 predicted proteins | sample 1951771 | NCBI WGS metagenome assembly ULMX01 (sample SAMEA4835562, study PRJEB28245) | human gut metagenome | biome: gut microbiome; material: fecal sample | place: Denmark | collected 2008 | reverse complement strand
GCTTCGCCCATTCCTACAATTATATTATTCATGATCTACAGATTTAATTGTTTTCCAAATATAAAATTATTTTTTGATACGGAAGGTATAGAACAGCAAGTAAAGTACACCGACTGTCATCACAGCAATCGCACCATTCTGCCCCATAGAAGTATCCGAAGCAACTCCCATAGCCAACGGGAAAACGGTTCCTCCGAAGAGTCCCATAATCATCAGACCGGAAACTTCGTTTTTCTTTCCCGGCAGATAAAGCAATGCCTGCGAGAAAATAACAGAGAACACATTCGAATTACCAAAACCGATCAGAGCGATACAAGCGTAAATCACCGCCTTATCATGGAAGATGAACAACCCTACCATAGCAGCCAGCATCATAACAACACTGATACCGAAGAAAGATTTCGGAGACATCTGACGCAGGATGAATGATCCCAGAAAACAGCCTGCCGTACGGAAGATAAAATAGAGGCTGGTTGCAAAAGCAGCATCATCCAGTGTCATGCCGATGCGTTCCATCAGAATCTTAGGTGCAGTAGTGTTTGTACCGACGTCGATACCTACGTGACACATGATTCCGATAAAGCAAAGCAGGATAAACGGTTTGCCGAGCAATGCCAGGCACTGTCCGAAAGTGGAAGGTTTGCCTTCTTCCTTCTCTTCTTCAATCTGTGTCGCATTGAGCAACAGAATGGCAAGGATGGCTATTACCATATAAATAGGGAATAATACACGCCATCCCAGATCGAAAGAAGGAATCGCCTGCGTTGCCCCCCACATGGCAATGTACGGTGCAAGGAAAGAAGCGATCGCTTTCACGAATTGTCCGAAGGTGAGGCTGCTTGCCAGACGGTCACCACGAACGATGTTGGAAAGAAGCGGGTTCAGTGAAGTCTGCATCAGTGCGTTTCCAATACCTAACAGGGAAAAAGAAATCAGCATCAGTGCGTAACTGTCCCCGAAGACAGGCAACAGTAAAGAAGCAAAAGTCACGATCAAACTGAGTAACACGGTTTTCTTCTGACCGATACGGCTCATCAGCATACCTGTCGGTACGGAGAAAATCAGAAACCAGAAAAACACCAATGAAGGGAAGATGTTTGCTTGTGAGTCTGTCAGACCCAGGTCTGCTTTTACATAATTGGAGGCAATGCCCACCAGATCAACGAATCCCATGGCGAAGAAACAAAGCATCACCGGGACTAGCTTGGAGAGAGAAGCGTTTTTAGTATTTTCCATTGTTTTATCTATTATAATTTCGTATATTAGCACAGTAATTATTTTCCTTTCCTATTGATCCTTTTTCTTTTAGCCTCCTATTTTCTTTGCTTATCACGGCTGTGAACAGACCGTATCACAAGGGTGATAAGACCTTATCACAGTAATGAACAGATCGTATCACGTAGGTGAAACGCTATCTATCTCCCATACATAAGGAGAACATAAAGGCATGTTAACGCAAGGATAAAGGTATGTTAGCATGAATTAAAAAGAGCGCAGGGAGAAGAAAGTCGTTTTTTATTTCTTCAGTTTGTAAACCACGAATGAATCTACTTTATAGGCACCGCCTTTGCTGTAGAAGCTGATATGATTGTAAGGTTCCGAAGGAAATACCTGATTGGTCATAGCGAAGCGTCCACCGTCACCGAAAGCCTCTACACTTGATCTGTCTACAAACAGGCGGAGTTTCATTTCATCCTTATCCCCTTCAATCGCAGTCCAAGTCAGCATCGGGAAGTTTTCGTTGAAATTTACCTCGCCACTCTTGCGACGGTCCATCGAGAATTTCTTCTCTTTCATATCGTACTGCATGTCTACTTCTTCGCCCTTGTCATTGTAGAGACGGAAACCGATGATTTCTGCCTGCTGATTCTTGAGGGACAGTTCTATTTCGTAAGCACCTTCATTGTTCGGAATCAAATCTTTCACGATACGTGTTCCGTTAACCTTGAATGAGCGCTTTTTGGAAACACCACGCAGTTTCAGCAATTCGGGAGAAGGAGCGGATTGAAGATAAATCTCACCGTCAATGGCAAAGAGACTCAAATCACGAGGGATGGAGTTCGGACTACGGTATTGAGAAGTTGGCACGTCATTTGCATATTGCCAGTTGCTCATCCATGCAATGGCGATACGGCGGTTGTCGGGGGCATCGCTCCAAGTAACTGTAGCATAATGGTCTTTTCCCCAGTCCATCCATTTCGTGACATTCGGCTGATTGTCACAACTAAATTTCTTGCCGTCGAAGCTACCGATAAAGTATTGAGTAGCGGAGTCACCGAAAGGACCGTCACCGAGGCTGCAAAGCAATACCCATTTCTTTTCGTTGGTGCCCTCTACCGGAAGTTCGAATAAATCGGGGCATTCCCATACGTTGCCGTGAGCACCGTATCCTTCGCCGAAGCTGCTTTCAAATGCCCAGTCTTTCAGATTGGGAGAAGAGAAAATCTGCATTTCCTGTCCCACTGCGAGCACCATGATCCAGCGTTTTGTTGCTTCGTACCAAAAAACTTTCGGGTCGCGGAAATCACGAGCTTCGGATACAAGTACGGGGTTGTTTTCGTATTTGGTGAAAGTGCGTCCGTTGTCAGTGCTATAAGCGATGCTTTGTACCTGACGGTCGCTGTTTTGTGTATAGATGGCGATGATTGCGCCTGCTCCGAAGCCGGCTGTATTGTTATGATCTACCACGGCAGAGCCGCTGAAGATAGTACCAAGCGCATCCGGTGCTATCGCAACGGGGCGGTGTTCCCAGTTTACGAGGTCTTTGCTGATAGCGTGTCCCCAGTTCATGTTTCCCCATTTGGAGCCATAAGGGTTGTACTGGTAAAAAAGATGGTATTCACCGTCTTTATAGACCATTCCGTTCGGGTCGTTCATCCATCCGTAAAGGGGAGAGAAGTGATAGGTCGGACGAAACTTTTCACGGTTGGTCGTATCGAAGGTGTCGGAGAGTTTCATTTCCTTGCAGCAAGCGGTATTATCCGGCGAAAGATTGACACGGATCGGATCGTTGGAGTTCATCTTGAACTTGAAAGAGATCGTTTTGCCGGAAAAGTCGGAAAGGTCTACCGGAACAAAGTAATCTACTTTATGTATGGCGAGACGCACGTCGAAGTTTTTCACCTCTTTATTATTAACGATCATGCTGATACGTACATCGGGAGACGCATCCTCTACGGGCAGAAGCAGGTACTTCTGAGAAGTATTGACACGTACAAGGCAATGACCTTCTCCCAGATTCTTAATCAGCAAAGGAGAATCCGCCGCTCGGGTTGAAACAGAAATAGTCATGAGAATAAAACAAATCAGAAAGGTCTGAAGTTGTTTGACAGGCAAAAATACATTCATGTTCTATGGTATTAAGGTTGTTATACTTTTGATAGTTGTTACAGTGCAAAGATAGGCGCTTCCAAGGTTAGCGCCTATCACTTTTGTTTCAAACGCTGTAAAAGATGTTACTTGCCGGTGTAGTTTTCATCAATAAGTGCTTACCTGAACGTCTGATACAGTTATTTCACCTTTATAACAGCAGAGTGACCACGGGTTCTTCTGCATTTGGTAGATACGGTTGGTGAAAGATAACTGGTCGTTGATATAAGTCACGCAGACGGACTGGTCACTGTAAATCGTCACACGATATTCATTATCTGCCGGAATATTGAATTTATTATCGAATAAGTATTTGGCATCGTCACCGTCTTTCTCAAAATTCGCTTTGCCTTCATCGGCATTGACATGGATACTATACCAGGAAGCGGAATCCGTTCCACGTACAAAAGAGATTCCGAAACGGTCCGTATTCGAAGCGGTCTTTACGGTGAAAGAAATCTTGTTATGTACTTTCAGACGGTTGAAGATGACGGAGGCACCTTCGCCCAAAGTATAGGTTTTACCGCTTTCGGTCACGTTACCATCTTTTGCCATTACTTTCACTTCTTGTGCGGAAGTGTATTTTCGGTCGATTGCATCGGGTACTCCGAGGGTTAAAGTACCGTCTTCGTGTTGAATCAGACGTTGTGCTACCAGATTGCCTGCCCATTCGGGTTCTACATCACCAACATTTCCATTATCATTTCCGGCACGTGTGGGACACCAACCCCAAATGTAGCGGTTTGTTCCGTCGGAAGCGGTCTTTCCGGCATAGAATGCGCGGCTGTCCAGCATTCCTTCACGATTGTCCGGCCATATTCCGGCATCATTGGCGGTAGTTGCTTTCAAATCTTCCAGCGTTCTGCCTTTGAAATATTGTACTTTACGCATGAAGGAAGCCTGTTCCGAATAAATCAGATACCACCAGTCCCCCATCTTGAATACATCCGGACATTCGTAGAAACGATCCCACATCATGGTCATAAAGGTTCCGGCAGATTCCCACTCTTTCAGGTCGGCAGAGGTAAATTCGGCGATATGCCCTTTTCCGTTCTTGCGGGTAGCGATCAGCATGTGATACACACCGTCTTCGGTCTGGAACAGGAACGGGTCACGGAAGTCATTCTTGTCATAACCATACGTATCTCCTTTCAGGTAGAAGGTGCGGTTCTTGGTCCATGTCTTGAAATCGGGAGAAGTAGCTACCATCACTACCTGAGCATTCTGGTCGGAAGAAGGCTTGAACTTATTACCAGTGTAGAAGGTATAATACAGTTTGTCGGCAGGGTTATAGATCGTTCCTCCTGTGCCGATGGCAGCATCCTGTTCGTCACGCCCTCCGCAGGAAATCAGTTCGCCGAGAGATTCGTAAGTAGCACCGTCTTTGGTAGCCACCCCGAAAATGGGATGGTACGTAGCTTCGGGGTTCGGACGGTAATCTTGCAGGTACATCACTTTAAAGTCCTTGGCAACCGGATCATAGAATGGCATCGGGTCACCTACAAAGCCGACCTGTGGCTTATAGTACATCGAGAAGCCATGCTCATCACTCGATTGGAAGTATGTGGCTGTACCGTCCCAGTCTTTCTGAGTCAAGATGGGGTCAGTCTCGTCACTGCAAGCAGTCATCGAAGCTATCAGTGCGGTAAATGCTATAGGTAAGATCATATTTTTCATCATTGTTGCTTATTCTTTTTATTTACACAAGTAGTTGATTGCATTGAGAGTCATTTGCTCTACGTTGTAGTGATAGTAGTCGGCAGAAGCGTCTACTCCCTTGCCGTACCAGTCATAGCAGCCGGAACCGATACAGAGCGTACGTCCGCTATTGGAACGCGGTTCAAATTCGGCAATGACTACCGCCCCGTCGCCTCCATGTGCCAAATCGATTCCTCCTGTCAGGTTACGCCATGCGTTCAGGTCATCATAACCTCCCCAGTCTGTCCCGATATGCCACTGCGCTGTGCTATTGGTGATCGCATAGCCGGCATCACAGGTATAGACTGTCGACTTGTCTCCATCTTTCCATCTTAAATCCTGGAATAACGGATGTGATTCGCTACCAGTAATCAGGAAGCTCCACGGAGCAGAGGTGATTTCGGGCGAGTCTTCGTTTCCTCCCCAGCTATTGTTCGGTACACGCTCGTCTTTGGCGATGCCGAGATTGGCGATATAGAAAGTAGCGTAACGGGTCAGCAGCAGATTACCACCATTCTGATAGTAGACTTTAAACTTCTCCGCTGCCGCTTTCGCGTCATCCGGCAAAGGAGGATTGTCACCATTGTCTGCGTGGAAATGCCACCAGATAGCGGTATATTTACCTAAATCCACTTTTCCGTCCACTACATCCTTGAATGAGATATATTCGGACATCGATACATTATCCATCATCCATTGGGCAGCGGCTTTCTCTTCGGGACTCGTCAGAAGGCTGACGGAAGAAGCCGTACCGACAAAGGCAGTCGGAATCACATTTCCCTGAGTAACCGTTACCACATAAGGAGTTACTGCCGAACGGTAAGTTGCCGTGTAAGTAACGGGGTTCGTAAAGTCCTGAATACTTCCGGATGCCGGAGTCACGGTAGCTCCGTCCGTTACGGTAAACGTACCTTTCAACTGAGTGATATCCACTGTCAGCGGAACGACTACAGAAATGGTTTTCGATAACTGGTCTACCTTTCCTACATAAGTATCATTCAATTTGAAGGTCAGTATCTTCGCCTCATCTCTCTTCACAGTAATCGTGTAGCTCATTTGTACATCGCCATTCTTCACCGTCAAAGATACGGGAAGAGAAAAGTCGATTGTCTCACCGATAGCGATGCTAGCCTTGGCTCCTTCGGAAAGATTCATTTCTGTGACCACCATGCGGGTAATATCGTAATCGTAGGGCACTCCTACTACGATTGCCTTATTCTGATAGTCGACAGTTCCTGCGTATTCATCCAGCCGGATAGAGTTCACCCAAACATCTCCGTCCAGACGAAGGCCGGATTTGAAGTCATCACTACATCCTGTGACTGTAAGGCATGCCACAGTCACCAACAGGATAGTATAAAGTTGTTTTATGATTGATTTCATTGTATTCTTTGTTTTAAGATGGTTAGTTACCAACCGAAATTCTGTGTATAATTTCCATTACTTGCGCTGATCTGTTCGAATGGAACAGGAAGATATTCGTTCTTATTTTCCGTAAAGCCCGCATTCTTGTAGATAGAGCAACGGGATGCTTCCGTCACGTAATAAGCATTGATGACATCTTTGGCTTCTCCCCATCTTACAAGGTCAAAGAAACGTGAGCTTTCCATACCGAACTCTATACGGCGTTCCCATTTCAGCATTTTCATGGCTTCGTCCTGAGCGTAAGCTTTCAGGTCGTAAGGAGTCACTTTGAAGTTCACTCCGTAGTCTTCTTTATAATTGAAGATCAGCATGGTGCTTCCGGCAGCACGGCTGCGTACCTCATTGATTAATGAGATGGCATCGGTGATACGTCCGTCGTTCAACTGAATCAGTGCTTCGGCACGCATCAGCAATACATCTGCATAACGGATCACAATGTGATTCAGAGAACTGGCCCAATAAGAACCTTTCTTCAGACAGTCACAATCGGGATCTACATTCTCTTTGAGAGAAACATAATATCCATAAAGTCCCTTGCTGCGGCTCCAGTCATCATTCTTCTGGATGATGTAACCTTCGTTGTACTTATAAGGAAAGCCCGGCATACCCACCGTATGGAACAGACGGGGATCGACATTGTCTGTAGCCACTTCGTAATTCTCATTGTCGTAGGTACTGAACAAAGGCTTTCCCTGCGAATCGGTTTTGAAAGCATTCACCAGATTCTGGCTCGGCTTGTGGAAGTCGCAGCAGCCCAGTATCTGCGGAGTGGTCAGTCCCATTCCCCAATTCAGGTTACCGTTGTAAGTACCGTCGTTGATAGAATACTGAATGGCCCATACAGACTCTGCACCGTTTTCATATTGCGGCAGGAAGTTCATGCTATAGTCCGTTTCCAGTCCGTAACCACCTTTAGCCATGATCAGGGGATCGGTGTATTTCACGACCTGTTTCAGGTCTTCTTCGTTGATTCCGGTAAGGGCATTATCGGCTCCGTCCTGGCGGTAAGCTTTATACAGGTAAGTTTTTGCAAGGTAAGCAGCAGCGGCTGCCTGTGCAGGGCGTCCTTTTTCTATTTGTACTTCCGGCAGGTTGTCGTAGGCAAACTGGAAGTCGTCTGCTATCTTTTGCCATTGCTCGTCATTGGTATAAGTGGTATTCGACAGTTCATTGTAAGCATCCGGTTCCATGTTTTCATCGTTTACAATAACGATCTTCTTGAACAGCTGTTTCAACATGAAGTGAGCGTGTCCGCGCAGGAATCTCATTTCGGCAATGCGCTGGTTCTTCAACGGATAGGTCTTTTCATCCATTTGGTCGAGTGATTGCAGAGCTGTGTTGGCACGGGTGATGCATTGATACAGTCTTTTCCATATATCATTGATATTCCAGTCGGTGGTATTGATACCTTTGGATATTTCCAGTGCGTTGAACACACCGCCGTCTTCTGTTCCCGAACCGCCTTTATAGCAATCGTCGGAACGTACATCATAATTCCAGAGAGAGAAGGAAGAGTTGATATCATCACCTGTCGCCCAGATGGCGTAGGCAGAAATCACCAGATTATCTACATATTCGGGAGAAGCGATCTGATCGCCGGTCACAATACCCTGAGGAACCTGACGGTCCAAAAAATCGTCACAACTGGTTGTCAGCAAGGTAATTCCGATTGTTGCTATATATATTATCTTTTTCATGATCATTCGTTTTATTGATGAAGTAAGTTAAAATCCGATGTTAAGTCCGAACGTGATATTCACAGGGATCGGATAAGAAAAGTTCGGGTTCTCCGGATCTTCTCCGGTAAAATTCTTGCTCTTGATGGTCAGCAGGTTCTGTGCACTGCAATAGAAACGCAAGCGGTCCATTCTCATTTTTTTGGAGATAACAGCGGGAACGGTGTATCCTAACTGGATATTACGCAGTTTCAGGAAAGAACCGTTTTCTACGAAGTAAGTAGAGACACGCTGTTCATTGTTCGTATCACTGCGGGTCAACGCCGGAATATCAGAGTTTGGGTTCGTAGGTGACCAGGCATTAAGCAAACGGGTTCCCTTATTCAGGAAACCGACATTGGAAGCACTCCAAAAATCGCTTTTCTTCTTCACGTCACTGATTATATCCACTCCCTGAACGCCTTGCCAGAACATTGTCAGATCGAAGTTCTTATATTCCAGATAAATATTCAATCCGTAGCTGAAAGAGGGAGTAGGATCATAAATCCAGTTCTGATCTCTTTCGTCAATCACACCGTTATGGTCAATATCACGGTAACGGATACGGCCGACAGCAGCGCCTTCTTGAGTAGCATGGTTGTCTACTTCATCCTGCGACTTAAAAATGCCATCAGCAATGTAACCGACTTGTGCGCCGTAAGTATGTCCGACTACACTCTTCACACCATTACCACCAAACTTGCCGTTGGCAGCTACCGTTTCCGGCAATTCAAGAATTTCATTCCGATAAGTGGATATGTTTCCGTTCAGGTCGTAAGTCAGTCCAAAGGCAGTCTTGTTACGATAACCCAGATTAAATTCAAAACCCTGGTTTTTCATTGCACCCGAATTTATCCAACGGCTGCCGCCTTCTCCCAGCACTCCTACTCCTGCCATTTCAGTCAGGATATCTGTTGTTTTCTTGTAGTAGTATTCCAGTGAACCGTACAGTGATTGCTTGAACAGGCTGAAGTCGATACCGACATTGGTCTGTGTCGTTGTTTCCCATTTGATATTGTCGTTACCGATCTGGTTGCGTTTGAAACCGGAAGGAAGTACACCGCCACCGTTAGAACCTGTGATATCGTATGCCGTACCGTAGCTCTGTCCGCCGAAAGAATCGGTTGTACCATAGTTAGGTGCATAGATAGTATAACGGGCAAGGTTGGAGATTTCCTGATTACCGGTCTGTCCCCACGAAGCACGCAATTTCAGATCATCAAGCCAGGTCAGTTCTTTCATGAAGTTCTCCTGTGTGATGCGCCATCCCAAAGATACGGAAGGGAAAGTGGCATAACGGTGGTTTTTACCGAACCGGGAAGAACCGTCCCGACGGAGAGTTAACGAAAGCAGATATCTATCGGCATAAGAATAGTTCATTTTGCCAAAGAAAGAGACGAGTGAATACCCCTCACCGGCACCGTATGCTTGTGCCGTGCCACTACCTGCATCGGGCCACATATAGTCGGGGGTAAGGATAGAGAAGTCTTCTTTGTATCCGGAGAAATGGCTGTCGTCTTCACGGTTCAACTCCATACCTATCATTACATCTCCACGATGTTTGCCTACTTCCAGTTGGTAGGTAGCAATGGCGTTCCACATCCATTTCGTCCAGTGTTCCTGCTTGGCTTCCACTGCGCTCTTGCCATTATTTGTCTGCGTTCCTTCCTGATAAGGATAAGTGAAATAACGTGCCTGCTTGTTGGCATAGTCCAGACCGAAAGTGGAACGTAGATTGAATCCCTTGAAAGGAGTCAGATTGACATAGGCATCACCGAACATACGCCAGTAAGTGTATCGGTTGTCTTTATTGTATTCAAGTACGGCACGAGGGTTACGACGGTCGGGCCATCCGCCTACCGGTCCGCCCCATGAACCATCCGAAGCATATACGGGAATAGCGGAAGGAATGTCCAGTGCGGTTTCAATAATTCCACCCGGAGCCTGCACTTCCGACGTGCGATTTAATGTAAAATGCTGACCGATGGTCAGGATATCATCAATCAACTTATAATCGCTGTTCATACGAGCCGAGAAACGGTCGAAGTCCGTGTCTTTGATAACACCCAGATTCTTGTAATATCCCAGAGAAAAGAAAGAAGAACCTTTCTCCGAACCGTTGCTGACGGAAAGATTGTATTGCTGAATAACACCAGTACGAGTGATCTCGTCAAACCAGTCTGTGTCCGCCACAGGCATTGTATTCTTTGAATCCAGGTATTTGGAAAGAGTCATTCCGTATAATACCGGATTGCCGTCGGCATTATATCCCCAATTGTAAGCATATCCCAAAGCATTACCGTTCGGATTTTCACCGTCGTTCACGTAGGCTTGCCACATAGCTCGTCCGTATTGCTCAGTGTTCAGTACGTTCATTTTACTCTGATACATGGAGGCGGAAACAGAAGCGTCGAAATTGATTTTGATCTGTCCTTTCTTTCCTTGTTTGGTAGTAATGATGATCACGCCGTTCGCTGCACGCGAACCGTAGATAGAAGCGGATGCGGCATCTTTCAAAACCTGAATGGATTCAATATCATTACCATTCAGTTCGTGCATACCGGCTTTGGTAGGAACACCGTCGATTATAT
>ULMX01012445.1_pt1 | contig 11573 bp, 8 predicted proteins | sample 1951771 | NCBI WGS metagenome assembly ULMX01 (sample SAMEA4835562, study PRJEB28245) | human gut metagenome | biome: gut microbiome; material: fecal sample | place: Denmark | collected 2008 | reverse complement strand
ACTCTTTCTTAACATCGCTCACCATTTTTCTAACAGCTTTATCGAAATTCCTTGCAGTAAGCGGATATACATCCATCAGAAAGCAAGCCTTGACTCCCTCAAATGCAGAAATTTTCCACACGCACTGCATTTCATTATTTTGATACAGATGATAATCAGTAGGGTTGAACCATTTGAAACGGGTCTGCTCAAACTGAGGCCTAACTTTCCTGATGATTGTGTCGGCAATATTGTTAGATGATGACAAATGCGACAATCCTAATAAACAGTTTGAGAAAAGTATCGAGAATGGATTCAAAAGCTTCATCGATGCTTTATAATCACCAATCTTATACGGCAAGATATAGGTATCAAGCAAACCTATTCTCTTTTCTTTCAAAAATGCACGGCTAACCATTTCAGAATTATCATTAGGAAAACCAAAACAGGCAACCATTCCTACTTCTTCTGCATTTTTAATAGCAGCATTCAAGACACTCAACAAATTACTTACATTATCCCGATAACTATCTTTGATAAATAAATCAGATCCCAACCCTACAAGAACTTCTTCTCCTTTAACAGAATAGATAAATGGAATTAATGAGTAACTACCACATATTTCATCAAATTCATTATATAATAGCGTATGAAAAGAATGCTCTAAACAAGTAGAAGTATATTCGTTTTTAAAATAAGTGATAGACCTCTCTTGATTATATACCTCTCTGAAAGCACCAAGAAACTTACCGATTTCACAATCTGTTAAATCAGTTGTCTTTAATGTTACTGTACGCATAAAAATAATATTAATTATTTAAAGCACCAGTTTCTTCAAAAGGTTTATTATAAATCATCTGTTCTAATATTTTAGAATCAACCAAAGATCTATACCAAAGATGATACATGTAATGCATAACATACCCTTCCTTACCATCAAGAAAACCTAGCTTAATGATATAATAATAGAAAAAAAGAATCCAACTTCGAAGAAAAATAGGTAATTTGTAATAAAGTCCAAATTTCAATCTTCGTGTATTTCCTATTGTTTGATCTTTTGAGATTTGATTTTTATTTGTGTTTCTAGACTGAATATATTCAAAATAATCTTGCATCTCACGGGTTGCATACCAATTCATTTTATTTACCCAATGGGTCATATCTTTAAAATCATAATGAATAAATCGATGTTTGCAAAAAACAGATCTACCATGTGATAAAATTGTGTGTTCATCCATTTTTCTATCTTCAATGCGACCTATTCCTGTCTTAAACATCATCAATTTTCGCTTGGTATGGCAACCGTGTTTAATTTTATGACCAAGAAAATATAACCAAGCTTCCATAGTAAAACCATTAACTTCATCATCTGATTCATATTTTTGTACAAGTCCGGACAGCTCAATCTTTAGTTCAGAAGTAAGTCTTTCATCTGCGTCTAGCCTAAAAGTCCATTTTGTTGTTATATTTGTATTATCTAATGCCCAATTAAACTGGCGAGCATAGTTCTCAAACGGATGCTCGTAAAAATCCGCAGAGAATTTCGCTGCTATTTCTTTAGTTTTATCAATGCTACCACTATCTATTACAACACATCTGGTGGCAAAATCTTTAACAGATTCCAAACAGTCAGGTAAATTCACCTCTTCGTTTTTCGTAAGTATAACTACAGTAACATCTAACATACGCTTATAAATAATCAGTTAATTCACAGAAACAAATCCGTTAACATAATCATAAATCATATTGTCTGATTTTATAGTATCAACTTTTGGATGAGTAACTGCAAATGTTTCCGTTTTGTGATTAATCAGTTTTGTTGTAAATAAAACAGAAGAAGAGAATGAGTATATTTTCATATTATATATAGAAGATAAAACCTCAAGTGTTAATTGTAAACTGGACATATCAATATGCTGACAAACAACATTCTCTTTCTTCGAAGACATGGTATGAGACAAGTAATAATCAATTGCATATTGTGATATACAATTATTGACTATAGTAGAATATTCATCCACACTCATATTATTCATTAAATACAATGGCTGTCCCACAAATATAGACTTCCCTTCTAAATTCATACTTAAGGGAACTGATTTGAGAATGTGATCTGCATCTATACGTAACTGCTTTTTTAATCCAAAATAATATTTTGCACGATTAGGTTCTAACAAATAACAACTTCCTATTTTCTTATAGACTCGATCAACATTAATAAATAACAGCTTCATAAGCAATCGCTTTATACGATTATTTGAAGGGACAAAATTGTAATAATTCATAAACCCATCTTCAAGCATGATGATCTTTGCTGTTTTAGTATGATTCAAAATATACAAATTGGCAACAGTAACTATATTTGAAATAGTAACGAGATTATAGTCTAGCTGATTTAAAATCCTACTCAATATAAAAACCTGCTTAAGAATTGCTACATGCGACAACTCTGCATGAACAGACCAGACCTTATCAAACAAATGTTGCATAGGATACTCATTCTGATCTAAGCGATCTGTAATCATTAATAGGTAATGCTTTGAACATTGACTCCATTCACTAGTAGAAATGGCATAAAAAATATCATTATATTTTCGTGCCACTACCAGTATTTTATCTGACGAATTATTCATAATCTAATTATTGGTTGTTTTTTTATAATCAATATAAACAAATAAGGAAGAAGCAAATAAGGCAAAAACAGCATATTATGCAAAGCAAAAGAGCAGTATCCTAATGATATAAAAATAAATCCAAAATCAAAACATTTTCTCTTTTTTAAATCATTGAACATAAATAGAATCAATAATAAAAAAGCAAATCCCCAATCATAATAATAACGCAGGAAATCATTATGAGGGGTTAATGATTCATCATTAAAAAAAGTTTGAAAGAAATCAGTAGACTTACGAGCTCCATGAGGAAAAATGAAATAATTTTCTCGTATTCCATCCAATAAAAATATAGACAAAGATTCTCTTGTTAAAAAAGAGGCATCTTCATTTATGCGCAAAACAACTTTCAACTCATCGAACAGTGAAAAAGAAACAAGCGCAACACAAAAAACTGACATAGCAAAGAAAATCCTTTTTCCACAAAAGAGATATATTTGATAAATCCAATAAGGCAAAAAGAATAGTAACGATCGGGTTTTACATACAAATATGTAAGAAACAAAAAAGCATATTAAAAAGAATAGAACGACTGTCTTTCTTTTTGCATTTTTATACAGCAAATTAAAGGTTTCCCAATATAACACACACAATATAGAGACTATACTTGCAGAAAGATTACCATATTTAAAAAAACCAATAAAACGAATATCTCCACCTATGTCAATATAGTTAGCAGGAAACAGCATTGCAAATAAACTCAATATGAATACGATAAAAGACAATTTATTAAGCAATTTCAAATTCTGACAAACAAGAGTTGTGCTATCATATACCAGAATAGATGCAAGAATGAAATAAGCAATTGAAACATCAATAAGAATATACAACATACCACTCCCATTAGCATAAGAAAAAATAGAAATTATCAACAAAATAGGCAATATTTTCAAACAGAAAGAGAATGAATGTTTCAGTAAAAAAAAGTACAAACAACAAAACAAGGCATACACTATAGCATTAATTGATGAAATATTCGGAAGTATTCTTGTCATAATTAACAAGATCATGTAAGCATACACCAAAATATCACCCTGAAATTTACTTTTATTTATCAACATACTTATATTTCACAAAGAAATTGTTAGTTCCTAAACCAGAAGAGAATTTCTATCAGAAATTATCCTTACACCTCCCTTGATTGAAATCCTTAGATTTTTATAATTAATAAAAAGATATATACCTACTCCAATCAAAATAACATGCCACTGGTTAATAACAAAAGCATAAATCAAGACAAGTACACAAGGAAACCATTTTTTCAGCGCAAATATCTCCTTCAACACATCAGCTATCGCATGATTCTTATTCATGGTTGCTAAAGATTCTCGAGTCGTCATGAATGTATAAAACAAAGAACTAATAGGAACAACCAACGACAAAGCATATAATGAATTGAAATATTCACCACATAAGATTCCCAAAACCAGCGTCAACACAACAGATTCGAAACCAAAAACAACTAATCTGAATTCTTTCTTTTTTGACAGCAGATAAGCTGAATGCCCAGTAGTAGAACTCATAATTATTTGCCCCAAAATAAGAATAGGGAATATAATAGTGATATCATTTCTATATTGAGGTAACAAATAGGACAAAACAACCGCAACAAATATAGACAATAAAGACACCAAATCTATAAATAGAATATAAACACCTCTTATCCTGCTTATCAACTCATAAGCCTTATCTTCATCACAACTATAGAGTCTGTTCAATATTTTAGGATAGAATATGAACAAAAATGCTCCACAAGCCATAATTATACCATGAATCAAGGTATTAACAAATGAGTAACACCCAAACTCTTCTAAAGAAAAATAAGAACTTACTAAAGATGATGCCACTAACGTAAGAAGATAAAAACTCAAATTATAGAGTAATAGAGTAATACCCCTACGTAACAAAACAGATGCGATCGATCGATCAATTTGAAAGGAAGGAGGATTGGGCAAATCCACCCTAAAAATGATCAATGCTATCACATTACTCACAAAATAAGAAACAACAATCTGTCTAACAGTAAGTTTATTCCACATAATTAACACCAATACAAGTAGTACAAAATGAGGAAGGAACTGTTGGATATTCAATTTAATCAGCTTTCCATGTAGTTTATAATATGTTATATAAATTCGAGACAGATTAATTACGATACATGTCATTAGCAATAACATACCATATGAATCGAACTCATAGCGACTAAATAGCGAAACTATTGAAATTAAAAAAGCAAACACCATGAACAGAAAAGTATTTATCAATAAATTCAATGCCCATGACGTATTCCATATTTTACATCTATCACCATCTTTACTTACCGCATATTCCGTATTCAAGGACTCATTAATTCCCAGATTTGAATACGACATATATTGCATAATCAAAAAGACAAAGCTATATATTCCATATTTGATATCACCTAGAGCTTTTGCCAATAATATGGAATTCAAGAATTGAACTATATACGTCCCATATCGAAAGATTACATATACGGATGAAGGAGAACGTAACAGACCTAATATATTATATCTAGTACCCATTGCAGAACTTTACTTTCTCACCACATTAAGAACTTGATCAACAAACTTGCACTTCGCCACTATGGTACATAAAGCAGCCATATCAAATCCTTTACCAATTAAATTTTTTCTAAAACGAACTCCACTCTTTATAAAGGATTCAGAACTCTGAAGCGATGCAACACTCGTTTGAAACAAGATCTCATTATTTTTATTCTGCGGACGATAAACCGGTTCTATAAGTTTTACATATAAAATATCATAAAGCTTTGATCTTAAGACATAGGGCTTAATTCTCAATAGCAATGAATATCTCCAATTCTTCTTCAACACCCCCTTCTGACGATTATATATACCATAATGATGATGAGTAAACACTGGTATATTCAACAGCATAGGGCACCAACTATTTATTAGACGCAATGAAAGTTTACTATCTTCTCGATAATCATATGGAATATTATAGATTATATCCCATATTCTTTTACTGTGCAAAAGAGGATATGAGAAGAAACTTTCATTCAACATATTTGAAAAATAGCATCCCATATCATGTCTAAAATAATTAAAAATATTAGCATATTTAGTTTTTAGATCATTCTGTAAATCTAAGTTTACCAATTTAATTTCATCACAGATCAATTTGCACACATTAGGTAAATCAAAAACATAATTAAATAAGCCTCCTCTCAAGCAGCCTTTAATTGCAAATTTCGAATTATCATAATCTTCATCAAATGAATCATCCAGACTTCCTATTTCTCTTAAAAGATCTGTATCCATTCCAAATTCTACTTCATCGATATTCTCTTTGTGTAAATCATCAAACAAAGTCAACCATTTTTGATTATGCGCATAAATGCTAATGTATTCACCATATCGATCCAATTCATCTTCATCTATAGTTCTCAAACACTCTCTAAAATGCTGACTTACATCGAATATTTTAGTTTTTAAAGAAAACTCAGAAGCTAAAAGTTCATTAATTTTCGCATCTTGTAAAGTTCCATTTGTAATTGAATCTTCACCCTTCCAATATCCAATCATAACTTCCTTACTATGGAATAGATCTAAAGCTAGTTTTACTCTAGAATCCAATCCTCCCGTAGCAAAGAGAAATTTTTTATGCACTCTTTTATTAAGGACTGTAGTCTGCAATTCTATTTCATCCTTTAACACCTTCAAGGCCTCCTCCATTGAGCCAAAGGAATAGGATGTAGTATGAACGTCACACTTTTTTATGATGGATAGCAAAATCGTATTCGATATATTCATTTTCTAGTAACCTATATATATTTTTGAAAGGAGTTCTATTGCTACACAGTCCAACACTCGCAAGCATTGTAGCAAAAACAGTTTCGTCGAATTCTTGTTTTGAAACTTTTTCTACGTGATAATATGTATTAGTAACAACCACACCTTCTCTACCTATATAATAATAAAGAGCGTATGTATGGCACTCATCCACAAATATTCTAAGTTTATTATCTTGAATATAAGCTAAAGCATAAGAACCTATCAAATGTTTTCTTACATAATCAACACCTTTATCTTCTGACTTGAGATCTTGATAGATTACATTCAAATTAAAGGGATTATCATCATTTAAATACGCCCAAGTACCTATAATCGCAACTACCCCGTCATTATCAAAGTAACAATTTTCACTGTCTACATATCGCTTCGCATAACAAGTTAGTCCATTTGAACTATAATTTTTATTTAATTCATTTTTGGAATAAATACCTCTAAGAATATTTTCCCAATCCTGATTATTGGTAAATAATAATTTTCCCATATCAATTAATATTATTTCTAATGTAAGCACTCAATTGTTTCCACTATGCTATTCTAGTGTATATTATACCCCTTACCTGATTCAATTAATATGTAGAATAAAGTAGGCATTTTCATTCCACGTTCGTTACTATCATGAAGGCTATTTTGAGGAAACTATCTCCTTCCTAAAACAATCTTATAGATTTATATAATCTAGATTTATCAGTTGAAACAAAAAGAATAGAACCTTCTGTTGCAAAATATTAAATCATATCCCATGTAAGGATGGTATCTTCTGTTAGATCTGCAAGTACTTTACGACCTATAACAATATCTTCAAAACGTGGAGCGATACCAGTGCCCGGACGCTTTGGCATAAGGTCTTCCTTTTTGATAATCTCGCCTGCTTTCATGCAACGAGTAAGCACCAATGAGCGACGAGCCTCGCGACGAGGAACCTGCTCACAATCGAGAACAACCTTCTCTGGATTACCTAGAATTTTGTCAATCCATTGGAAGTTGGCAATAGCCTTTTTGAAATCCTCTGGATCACCCGCATGATAGTGGTCGTTGCCAGGAAGAGTCTTGTCGAGAGTGAAGTGCTTCTCGATAACCTCTGCTCCCAATAAATAAGCTGCAGCAAGAGTCATCATATTGTCATCAGGGGCCACATGATCACTAAATCCAACACGAACGGATGGAAATGTCTTCTTCAATGTATCAATTACACGAAGATTTGCATCTTTAGGATTAGTAGGATATGATAACACACAGTGAAAAACAACGATATCTTTACATCCTGACTCTTGTAACGCACGAATAGCTTCATCACATTCCGAAAGATAAGCTGCTCCTACAGACACAAAAACAGGCTTACCTTTTGCTCCTATATGATGAATAAATGGCAAATTAGAAAGATCGGATGATGAGATTTTATAGAAATCTACCATGTCATAAAGATAGTCAGCTGAAGCATAGTCGAAAGGAGTAGATGTAAAATCCATTCCCTTGTCATGAGTGTATTTACAAAGCTCACGGTACTCACATTCACCAAAAGAGTCATGCTTTAAAAACAACTCATATTGGGTCTTTGTCGGCTCCTTTGTCAAGTCCCAATAAGCTGGCGAATTCTTAGATACGATAGTGCCAGCTTTATATGATTGAAATTTAGCACAATCAATACCAGCTTCAGCTGCAGCATCGATATACATCTTTGCTGCTTCGAGCGGATTGATGTTGAGTTTCTTAGCGGTATCATAGAAATTGACACCCATTTCTGCTATTACATAAGGTTTCATAATACAAATGAGTATGTTGTTTATAATCCACGAATAAGCGACATCACACGCTTACGGCCATCACGAAGGTTGTGCGAGAGAAGTTTTCCATGTAACTTCTCTCGTGCTTCCTTGGAAAGATTCATATACATTTTGAGAATACCTTCGATAATTTCATCGCTTGGGTTAAGACCAATGTACGAGAAACCATTCTCATTGCAAACAAAGCCATGCTTCTCCTCACGCTGATTTTGTGCCATTGCGATTGAAGGAATGCCAAGGAGTGCAAGCTCGTAACCTGTGCGTCCACGAGAAGTAATAGCAATATCACAGGAAGACATGAGTTCAGGCATATTGCTAACATCATAAAGAACCTGAATATGTTCATACTTATTATACTCAAGTAAAGCATCAACATTGTACTTAGCACGCCCAACAACTACAACAAACTCATATTTCTTATACTCATCTTTAGAGATGATGTCAAGCAAACGGTCTGTGTAGTTCTGCGGGTCAGCACCACCAAAAGCAATGAATACACGATTAACATCTTCCTTTATCTTGATTGGTTCGTAGAACATAAAGATCTTACCACAGATATAGTATTTCTCCCCGCCATAAACATTAGGCAATGCATGCTCACTATAAAGTGCATTGAAAACAAGGTCAGCTTTAAGAATTCCTTCACCATCATCCTCAAAGTTGATAAGTTTAGCGTTTGGCAAAACTGAACGCAAACCAATCATATAGTCAATGGACGTAGTGAGGATATCGTTGACAAATAAGCTGTACTGCTCACGTTTACAGATCTCGTAGAGTTCCGCAATGCCATTGACAGGGATAAGATTATGAGTAGTGTTACCAAAAACCTTAACATCTGTCTGGTTTACATCGTAGTAGACATCTGGCTTAACATAGAATTCATCAGCGATTTCAAGAGCACGATAGATGTGTCCAATACCACGCTTGTTATTACCATTCACATAGATAGCTATCTTCTGAGCCTCAAGTAAAGCAGCTGCACTACAGAGATCAGCGAAGGTATCAATATCCTGCGACTCTCGCTCTGGAATCTCGTAAACATCAACATTTACACCAATACGAGTACTCTCTGTTACGATATCTGCCTTTGAGATAACAAAAGCACCCGTCTCCATGTAACATGGTGGAAGATACTGACGGTTAAGACGCTTTTCATAGTTCGGTATCTTCTTTCCATCCTTTTCTCCCCAAGAGAGGTGAGGTGCATTGATTGCAGAGATAAGAGTGTCGAGTTTGCTTTTTATTGCGTATTCAATGGCACTATCTAATGTACCAACAGTGAGAGTTGGCGAAGTGGGCTGCATAGTGATGACATAATCCCACTGCTTATCCGTCGGAATAGCGTCATAGATAACCGCATCGAGAGTTACCTCATCGCCAGCAAGCTCCGCATCACGCCAATGCACCTTCGCTCCCATTTGCTGCGCAATGATACGTACAGGGTTAGAATCAGTCGAAATAATCACATCGGTAATATACTTTGACTGCAATGCATTTTTAATTGAGTAATATACTAAAGGATGCTGCCCAAGCAATCGGATATTTTTATTGGGAACTCCTTTAGATCCTGCTCTTGCAGGAATAATTGCTAAAATGTTCATGTTTATCTACAATTAGAATTTCTCTTCACCTTCAATGTTAGCACTCAATTATCCCATCTTACTATTTACCAGCAAGATAGAATAATAGTTTTTTTATATTAAGTGATTTCTGTTTGTATTACTTGCAATAAACTCCATTTAGGAGACCTTCATAATAATTATTGCCATATATCATTTCACGGATGACACTACTCATCCAACTCTTTAGTTGTAGGTCATAAGACTTGCAGGTTCAAATGAACGTATGAAGATAGTCTACTTGCTGTTTAAGTTTTGGTAAGTCCTTACTGATAACACCTCAGATAATCACATTATCTTCCTTATCATAACCATGTATAACAAAGTCCCTCAGACCAACGACCCTCCTCCCATTATCAATTTATATATCCGGATCTATATCCAAAAAATGATTGGTGGCTTCCCCTATAATCTCCAGTTCACGTTCTACTACCCAACGCAACAACTTATTTTACTCGTAAGCAATAAAATCCCTTTCCTCCCCAAAATATTCCTCAATGGATAAAACGGATTATTGGATATCATAGAGATATTTCCGAATGCTACAACTGAATTCATATCTTTCCTCTTACGATTCGATCACGAGCATAACTTATTTTTTCTTATAACACAAGCTTTTTCCGGTAAAAGAAGTAATCACCTCAAACCCGTTACGAACCTAAAACGTTTGTTTTTTATAATTACTTAGACAAATTACTATCGATAACCCAATCCCCCAGCGTATGCCGCCCACTATCAAAATTAATCCCAACCTTTACGATCGGCAACCCACAAAGAGCGAAGCGCTCCGGGTAATTGCGCAAATTGATTTGCTCGAGGGCTATATCCGCGGTCTTGTTTAACTTCAATTCCACGACATAGAGTGTTGTCGGTGTGCGCATCACCATATCCACACGGCCTTTCGGGGTACGGACTTCCACGTCCACATACATTCCTAGCAGGCTGAAGATCGTGTAAAGCAAGGACTGATAATGGCCCTCGTAATCCGTATTGTCACATTGGGGGATGGTGGACAGGAAGGTCTGCAATAGACGCAGGGCATCATCCATCCGCTCTCCAGCGATCGCCTCGAAAAGAAGGGCTACCGTAGTAAGTCCATCCGCTGTGTATTGATGCAAATAATTGGGCAATAAACTCTTCATCAATCCCATACGTACCTCCTTGTTTGGGATGTCGAGCGTGTACAAATTCGTGAGCGAGGAATAATCCTTTATCGTGATGTAACCACTCTGATAGAGCAATGGCGTAATATCGACCATCCGTTCCGTGGGGGCGTCAAACGACTCTGCCAAAACCTTGCGTGCGCCTATTTGCTGGGGTTTCACGTGATACTTGTTCAGCATCTCGATCAAATAAGTGGGCGTACCGCTACCGAACCAATAGGAATTTAGTTTACTGTCGGCCAAGGCGTTCAACAGGCTGAACGGGTTGTATATATCGGGCGACGGCCACGTGAAATGGTAACCGTCATAATTCGATTTCAAGGCACCCAAGGCACCCTCCGGAGAAACGCCGAGGTTGTCGGCCAAACGACCGATACCCTCACCCATATGCTCACGCATCTCCTCCTCCGTGATGCCACAGAGGGCGGCGTACTCCGGGAGCATGCTGATGTTCTTTATATTGTTCAACTCACTGAAGATGCTCAATTGGGAGAACTTGGTAATTCCGGTCAAGAAAACA
>ULMX01000080.1_pt1 | contig 12114 bp, 5 predicted proteins | sample 1951771 | NCBI WGS metagenome assembly ULMX01 (sample SAMEA4835562, study PRJEB28245) | human gut metagenome | biome: gut microbiome; material: fecal sample | place: Denmark | collected 2008 | reverse complement strand
AAAGAAAAATTCTCCGCATTCGGACGTTTCCCCGGCGGTTTCACAAAGCGCGAAGGACGCGCTTCTGACTACGAAATCCTCACTTGCCGCCTCGTTGACCGTGCTCTCCGCCCCTTATTCCCTGATAATTTCCATGCAGAGGTATACGTAAACATCATTCTTTTCTCAGCAGACGGCGTAGATATGCCCGACGCTCTGGCCGGACTCGCAGCTTCTGCCGCACTTGCAGTTTCAGATATCCCCTTCAACGGACCTATTTCCGAAGTACGCGTAGCACGCATCAACGGACAATTCGTCATCAACCCTACCTTCGAACAACTAGAACAAGCCGATATGGACTTGATGGTGGGCGCCACTTATGAAAACATCATGATGGTGGAAGGCGAAATGGACGAGGTTTCCGAGCAGGACTTGCTGGAAGCGATGAAGGCCGCACACGAAGCCATTAAGATTCAGTGCAAGGCACAGATGGAACTGGCAGAAGAAGTAGGCTCTACCGTGAAACGCGAATATTGCCACGAAGTGAACGACGAAGAACTCCGTAAGGCCGTTCACGACGCTTGCTACGACAAGGCTTATGCCATTGCCGCTTCCGGAAACAAGAACAAGCACGAACGCATGGATGCTTTCGATGCCATCCGCGAAGAATTCAAGGCACAGTTCTCCGAAGAAGAACTGGAAGAAAAGGCAGCCCTCATCGACCGTTACTATCACGATGTGGAAAAAGAGGCGATGCGCCGTTCCATTCTGGACGAAGGCAAGCGCCTTGACGGACGTAAGACGACCGAAATCCGTCCTATCTGGTGTGAGACCAGCTACCTGCCCGGCCCTCACGGTTCCGCTATCTTTACACGTGGCGAAACACAGTCTTTGTCTACTGTGACTTTAGGCACCAAGTTGGACGAGAAGATTATCGACGACGTATTGGAACACGGAAAAGAACGTTTCCTTCTGCACTACAACTTCCCTCCGTTCTCTACGGGCGAAGCCAAGGCACAGCGCGGTGTAGGCCGTCGTGAAATCGGCCACGGCCATCTGGCATGGCGTGCATTGAAGGGTCAGATTCCTGCAAACTATCCGTATGTAGTACGCGTGGTATCTGATATCCTCGAATCAAACGGTTCTTCTTCCATGGCTACCGTATGTGCCGGAACTCTGGCATTGATGGATGCAGGTGTGAAAATCAAGAAACCGGTATCAGGTATCGCCATGGGATTGATTAAGAATGCAGGCGAAGACAAATATGCCGTATTGTCCGATATCCTCGGTGATGAGGACCACTTGGGCGACATGGACTTCAAGGTGACCGGAACAAAAGACGGTATCACCGCCACTCAGATGGACATCAAAGTGGACGGTCTGTCATACGAAATCCTCGAAAAGGCATTGCTGCAGGCTAAAGAAGGCCGCGAATATATCTTGGGCAAAATCACCGAGTGCATTGCCGAGCCTCGCGAAGACCTGAAACCTCACGCTCCGCGTATCGAGACAATGACCATTCCCAAGGAATTCATCGGTGCTGTCATCGGCCCTGGTGGAAAGATTATCCAAGGTATGCAGGAAGAAACCGGTGCTACCATTACTATTGAAGAAGTGGACAACATCGGTAGAATCGAAATCGCCGGTACCAACAAGAAGAGCATCGATGATGCTATGCGTATCATCAAAGGGATTGTAGCTGTCCCCGAAGTAGGCGAAGTCTACAAAGGCAAGGTACGCTCCATTATGCCTTACGGTGCATTCGTTGAATTCCTGCCGGGTAAGGACGGCTTGCTCCATATCTCCGAAATCGACTGGAAACGTCTGGAAACAGTAGAAGAAGCCGGTATCAAGGAAGGTGATGAAATTGACGTAAAACTTCTCGACATCGACCCGAAGACCGGAAAATTTAAGCTGTCACGCAAAGTATTGCTTCCGAGACCGGAAAGACAAGAAAGACCGGAAAAGAAATAAGAAATCTCTTATTCTTTAAGTATATAAAGCCTGGTGGAACCCCATCAGGCTTTCTTTTTGTCAATACTGCCAGAAATGGCTCTGAAAAAACAAGGCATAATGCTTGCATATTCCAAAAAGATTATGTTTTTTTGCTATGTAAAGCCTTATATTCCATAAAGAACCTCAATTAATGTCCGGTTTAAGGAGCCTACATACTATGAATCTTTTCTCACGCTTTTTCCAGGAAAACCAAGAAAAGTTTCTGGCTTTTGCTTATTCTTATCTCAGGGATAAAGCAGAAGCGGAAGACGTTGTGATGGAATCCATGATTGCCTTATGGGAAAACCGAGACCGCTGGGAAGAAAACAGTAACCTGCATGCCCTGCTGCTGACCATCATAAAGAACAAAGCCCTGCACGTACTCGAGCACAAGCAGGTGCGTCTGCGAGCGGAAGAAACCATCAGCAGCCACAACCTGCGCGAACTGGACTTACGCATCTCCACCTTGAAAGCCTGCGAACCGGACCAGATATTCAACACGGAAATACAGCATATCGTAAATAAGACCTTACAGGAAATGCCCGAGCAAAGCCGGAAGATATTCATGTTGAGCCGATACCAGAACCTGGCAAACAAGCAGATTGCCGATAGTCTGGACATATCACTTAAAACCGTAGAGGCACACATCACCAAAGTGCTGCGGATTCTCCGGCTGAGACTGAAAGATTATCTTGTTACCATACTCATAATATTAATATCCTAAAAAATGCTTCTACGGAATAGGGTTACCGCCCACTTTCCGGTTATATATACAAAAGGTAAAAAGAGCACGTTTTAGAAAAGAAATAAATTATTGACAATGAACCAAGAGCTATTATATAAATATTTCAAAGGTATTACTTCCGTTGAAGAAGAAAAGATGATACTCGACTGGATAGACGCCTCGGATGAAAACCGGGACATCTTCCTGAAAGAGCGCATGATATACGACATTTCCTTGTTCTCGGACAAGCAGGGAAACAATGAAAAGAAAACGGTGCACATCATGCCGATGCTCCGCTGGGCGGCCCGTATAGCCGCCGTCACCATTGTCGCCATTGCCGGTTATTTCATCACCTCCGACTTTTTATATAACAAGGAGGTGCAGTTGCAAACAGTCACTGTGCCTGCCGGACAACGGGCCCAAATTACCCTCGCCGATGGAACACGCGTATGGCTGAACTCCAAGTCCACCATGAAATATGCCGCCAACTTCGGACGCAACGAACGAAATGTGGAATTGGACGGAGAGGCCTACTTTGAAGTAGCCAAAAACAAGAATATCCCATTCTATGTACATACAGAAACGAACAAGGTAAAAGTTGTAGGAACGAGTTTCAACGTCTGTGCCTACAGTGGGAGCCATGAGTTCGGAACCACATTGGTGGAAGGTATCGTCGATATCTATCCGGCCAACAGCAGCCAGATAATCACCAGGTTGCAGAAAGACGAGGTATTTCTCAATGAAAACGGAAAATGTAGAAAGGCCGTCCTTCCTTCCTATGAATATCTACGCTGGAAAGAGGGACTATACTGTTTTGACGACGCTCCATTCAGCGGTATCCTCGGTAGACTGGAGAAATACTATAATGTAAAGATAACCGTTGCCAGTCCTCAACTGCTGAACTACGGCAGCTTTACCGGCAAGTTCAGAGAGCAGGACGGCATCGAACATATACTGCGGACCATCTCGAAAGACCATCCTTTCAAGTTCCGCATCAACGAAGAAAAGGATTCAATTGTTATATATGAGTAAGAAAAAAAGATCGGAAAGTACCCCCATACTTTCCGATCCGAAACAGTCAAAAATCGACCTTAATCAATTTATTAACTTAACACAGTGACAAAGATATGAGAAAAATTTTGTTGATGAGGCTTTTTTATCTAAAAAAATTAGATTTTAAGCAATTATTGCAAACCTATGAAAATCACATTATTCCTTCTCCTGCTTGTTATATTTCAGGTGTACAGCGGGAACTGCTACTCTCAGAATGCCAGGGTCAGCATTCAAAATGCCCGGCTGAGAGTAGGGCAAGTTCTCGAGCAAATTGAATCGCAAACAGAATACTTATTTGTATATAACAAACAGAACGTCGATGTACGCCGTACCGTCGACATCAATGCAAGCAACCAAACTGTTTCCGAAGTACTTGACCAAATGTTCAAAGGGACAGACATCAAGTATGTGATGGAAGGCAAAAACATCGTTTTAACCAAAAACAGCAGGAGTGCTGAGGATAAGACAAACACTCTGCAGGAAATGGCTATTGTAAGAGGAAAGGTGACGGACTCCAAAGGCGAACCGATTATCGGTGCCAACATTCTTGAAAAAGGGACCGCCAATGGTGTTATCACCAATACCGAAGGAGAATTTAGTATGAATATCCCTCCTTATGCCACTATTGTCGTATCCTACATCAGTTATGAGCCGCAAACCATTGCCCTGAACGGTAGAAATAATCTCCACATCCGGATGGAAGAAAAGAACCTCGCCCTGGAGCAAGTAGTGGTAACCGCCATGGGTATCCAGAAGAAAATGTCCTCATTGACCTATTCTACCCAACAGATAAGCAGCAGTGAGCTGACCCGTGCCAAAGAGCCGAACATGATTAATACACTGGCAGGAAAGACGGCCGGAGTACAAATCAATAAAACCGCCAATTTAGGAGGTTCTGCCAAAGTCGTCATTCGCGGTGCACGCTCTGCATTTGCCAGCGGCAACAACCAGCCCTTGTACGTAATTGACGGTGTTCCTATGCTGAACAGCTCAACAGAATCCACCTCCACCGTAATCGGCGGTAACTACGATGGATTGAACCGTGATGCCGGTGACGGGATTTCCAACTTGAATCCGGACGACATAGAAAGCATCAACATCCTGAAAGGTTCTTCTGCCGCCGCGCTTTATGGTTCGCAGGCAGCTAATGGCGTCATTCTGATCACCACTAAAAAGGGAAAGGCCGGACTGCAGCGCGTTACATTCTCCTCCAACCTGACCGTAAGTCACGCCATCAGTACCCCCGAATTCCAAAATACATACGGCCGGAACGAAGATGGCGGTACGGCAAGCTGGGGTACAAAAGGCAATGTAACGGACTATGACAACATAGGCGAATTCTTCAGCAATGGCATCACCACTTTCAATTCGCTGGCCATCACTACCGGAAATGAAAAGGTACAAACTTATTTCTCATACGCCAACACCACGGCTAAAGGAATTGTGGACAATAACAAACTACAGAAGAATAACCTGAACCTACACGAAACGGCCAGCCTCTTCAACAACAAGCTGAAACTGGACGGCATTGCAACACTAATGACCCAAACCGTCAAGAACTCCCCTGCTACCGGCGGCTATTATCTGAATCCGCTGGTCAGCTTGTACAGTTTCCCACGTGGCGTAGACATGAGCACTTACAGAGAAAACTTTGAAACGTGGAATGCCGACCGCAATATGATGACACAAAACTGGATTGAAAAGAATGGAGATGGTACCGTCAGTGAATGGGGACAGAATCCCTACTGGCTGAAAAACCGCGTGCTCAGTGGCTACAAGCGTTATCGCGCTGTGGCATCGGCCAGAGCCAATCTGCACATTACGGACTACTTCAACCTGCAGGTACGGGGTAATGTGGATTATATCAGTGATAAATTCGACAATAAGATGTATGCCACTACAGCTCCCAACATCGCCGGCAAATACGAGGACAAGGAAAACGGACGTTACATCTGGTCGGACAGCCAGGAAATCCAAGTCTACGGTGACGCAATGGTCTTGTTCAACAAGGAATTTGATGACTTTTCCCTCAATACGGCACTGGGAGCCAGCATCAACATGAGTAAAGTCAATTCACTGACGATAGACTCAAGGCTTGCTTCCCTCTACAAACCGAATGTATTTACCGTCCCCAATGTAGTGATGGACTCCAAAGCAGCCGTAAATCAGAGCATCGACAGCAAACGCACGCTCCAATCAGTATTTGCCACCATGCAGTGGGGCTGGAAAGGACTACTATACTTGGACATTACCGCACGTAACGACTGGTCATCCACATTAGCCCACACAGACAGCAAGAATACCGGATTCTTCTATCCCTCCATAGGAGCTACCTGGATTCTTAACAAAACCTGCTCCCTGCCCAAATGGATAAGTTTTGCAAAAGTGCGCGCTTCATGGGCGGAAGTCGGTAATGACCTCCCGATAGGAATCACCAATCCGGTAGACATCATCATGGTAGGCGGCAGTATCAATGTAAATACCGTAGAACAGCGCGGTGACCTGAAACCGGAAATCAGCAGCTCCATCGAATTCGGTACAGAATGGCGCTTCTTCCATCACCGCTTCGGGATAGACTTCACTTGGTATCAGACCAATACCAAGAACCAGTTGTTGAGAATGGACAATCCTACGGGCTCCACCTATAAATACCGGTATGTCAATGCCGGAAAAATACGTAACCAGGGTTTTGAACTGACGGTAGACGCCACTCCGCTACTATACAGAAACTTTTCGTGGAAGAGTCTCATCAACATGTCCGCCAACAAGAACAAAGTAGTGACCCTGCATCCTGACTATCCAGAATTTTCCTACTACGAAGAAGGTTTCAACGCAGGCTATCAGATGCGCGTCAAAGAAGGAGGCAGCCTGGGGGATATTTATGGAAATGCTTTCCGCCGTAACGAGGATGGCAGCATCATGGTTGATGAAACCAGCAAAAGGCCTTTAGGAAATACCGGAAACAAGGATTTGCTTGGGAATGCCAATCCTGACTTCACCATGGGATGGAGCAACACACTTACCTACAAGAACCTGGAGCTCTATTTCCTGATAGATTTCCGCTTTGGCGGCGAAGTCATGTCACTGACACAGTCTGAGTTGGATGCCAACGGCGTGACCAAAGTCACCGAAGATGCCCGCACCCGGGGATATGTAGAATACCAGGGACAGAAGTTCAACGACCCGAGAGCATTTTACAGCGCAGTAGGCGGCAGAAATGCCATCTCCGAATATTATATGTACGACGCAACCTGCATCAGACTCCGTGAAGTATCACTGAGCTATTCTTTCCCGAAAACGATACTGGAAAACAGTAGATTCATAAAGGGAATCGACGTATCATTGGCAGCGCGCAACTTGTGTTTCTTAAAGAAGGAAGCACCGTTCGACCCCGATGCAGTAATGTCCGTAGGCAACAACAATCAAGGAGTAGACGTGTTTGGCATGCCTACTACCCGGAATATCGGCTTTAACCTAAGATTAACCTTTTAAAATGAATACCTTATGAAAAACAAGTGCATCATATTCCTTTTCTGCCATAGCATATTGCTGCTTGCAGCTTGCACCGGCGGTTTTGAGAACGACAACGAAATCAAGGGAGGTTTCTCGGACGACAAAAAGGAAATAGATTTCCAGAACCTGACTGCTCCATTCGAACCCATACAGTCGGGTATCTACTTCAATATAGGTTCTGTTGGCTTAAATTGGGTATGGCAGATGACACAATCCCTGAACCATGACATGTTCTCCGGCTACTTCATGGACCCTATTCCTAAATTCATGAAATCCAACGCCTGCTACAACCTGAACTCAGGCTGGACCAATGCCGCATGGCAATGTACTTACGGATATGTCTACACGGAGGTGCAGAAGGCAGAAAAGAACTTTTATGGCAATGACAACTTGAAAGGCTACCTCGGCATTACCGAAATTTTGAAAGTGGAACTGATGCACCGCATTGCCGATACATACGGTCCGCTGGTCTACCATCAACTGGGTGAGACACCCCGAGTTTACGGACTGCAAGAAGCCTATACACGCTTCTTTGCAGACCTGGACGAAGGGCAGCAATTGATAAGGGAATACCTGGACGAGGGCGGTGACAACAACAAATTCAAAGAGTATGATATGCTGACCAACGGCAAGACCTTGAAGGAGTGGTTAAAGTTTGCCAACTCACTACGTTTGCGCCTTGCCATGCGCATCTCCAATGTGGATGCAACACTTGCCAAAGACCAAGCAACCAAAGCACTGAATGACAATCAAGGTGTACTGGAAGGTGCAAGGGAAACCATCGCTGTAATGGGCAAGAACTATATCAATCCTTTGTGTGCCGTTGCCGGTTGGGGTGAAGTCTACATGAATGCCTCGATGGAATCCATTATCAACGGTTATGAGGACCCGCGTGGCAAGAAATGGTATAACACCGCCCTTCTCGAAGGTTATCAAAAACAGTTGTTAGGCATTCCCATCGGGTTACCCATGAAAGACGGTGACGCCAACATTTACAGTTCTTGCTCTTCCCTCAACACAAGTACCATCGGCGAAAAGACCGGAGCCGTATTGATGAGTGCGGCAGAAGTCTGGCTGCTCAGGGCCGAAGCAGCCCTCCGCGGCTATACCAAAGAGAATCCCCGCACATGCTATGAATACGGGGTAAGTACTTCATTTACACAGTGGGACTGTGCCGGTGCTTCCGAATATCTGGAAAGCGACAAAACCCCTGCCGATTATAAAGATGTAGTCTCGGGCGGTAAGGTAGGCAAGGACATGAAAGCCTTGATTACCATCTCTCCAAAATGGGAAGAAGATGCAGACATAGAGACAAAACTCGAAAAGATTATTACCCAGAAGTGGCTGGCATGCTGGCCCGAAAGTTATGAGGCATGGGCTGAGCAACGCCGTACCGGATACCCCAAACTTTTCAAGGTCCAAAACAACACCGGAAAAGTGATTGATACGGATATCATGATCCGCCGCCTTCCGTTCTCGACGGACGCCGCCACTGCCGACCCGGCACAATACGCCACCCTCACGGAAAAACTGGGTGGCGCAGATAACGGCGCCACCCGCCTTTGGTGGGATACGGGGAAAAACTCTTTCTAGAACAGACTCCACGCAACCGTAAGCCCTGCCATCACAATGGCTACCATGCTCATCAGCTTGATTAGGATATTCAAGCTCGGACCGGATGTGTCCTTGAACGGGTCTCCTACGGTGTCACCCACGACTGTAGCCTTGTGGACTTCACTGCCTTTGCCGCCAAAGTTGCCTTCTTCCACATACTTTTTGGCATTATCCCATGCACCACCGGCATTTGCCATAAAGATGGCAAGCACGAAACCACTGCTCAATCCGCCAATCAGCAGGCCGAGCACACCGGGAACACCGAAAATAAGTCCCGTAGCAATCGGAACAATGATAGCTATCAGTGACGGAACCACCATCTCGCGTTGCGCCCCTTTCGTCGAGATTGCCACACAACGCTCATAATCAGGTTCCGTCTCTCCCGTAAGGATTCCCTTGATTTCGCGGAACTGGCGGCGCACTTCGTCTACCATATGGGCCGCTGCACGCCCTACCGCATTCATCGTCAATCCACAGAAAAGAAATGCCATCATCGAGCCCAGAAACATACCGGAAAGAACTTTCGGATTCATCAGCGTCACATCGTAGTGATGCATAAAGTCGAAGAAAGTGGCATCTTGAAGAGCCACGGCATCGCCATGAGGAAGCGACAGTTCGGTAGTCCCGAGGCGGGTCAGCCCGATACGGATTTCCTCGACATAAGAGGCCAGCAAAGCCAATCCCGTCAAAGCGGCGGAACCGATGGCAAAGCCTTTGCCCGTAGCGGCTGTAGTATTGCCCAAGGAGTCAAGCGCATCGGTACGCTTACGCACCTCTTCACCCAGACCGGACATTTCCGCATTGCCACCCGCGTTGTCAGCTATCGGTCCGTAAGCATCTGTAGCAAGCGTGATGCCCAATGTAGAAAGCATACCTACTGCGGCAATGCCAATACCATAGAGCCCCAGACCCACATTAGAGAAGTCGAAGCCCGAAGCAAAGAGATAAGAAGCAATGATACCTATCACCACGGCAATCACCGGAATAGCCGTAGAAAGCATTCCCAAGCCTATACCGGAAATTATGACTGTCGCCGGACCGGTCTTTCCGCTTTCACTCAGCTTTTGGGTAGGACGGTAGGATTGGGAAGTATAGTACTCCGTAGACCGCCCGATGATGATACCTACTATCAAACCCACTATCACGGAGCAGGAAATCCACAGCCAGTTGTCCAACTTCAGCAACCACAGGATAAAGAAAGTGGCGACAACTATCAAAATAGAGCTGAGATTAGTACCGAAAGCCAGTGAGTTCAGCAAGTCCTTCATCTTCGCATTCTCTTTGGTACGCACGGAGAAGATACCGATAATGGAAAGCAATATTCCGACGGCTGCAATCAGCATCGGAACGATTACGGCCTTGAACTGCATCAGCGTATCACCCGAGTGGATAAAAGCCGCAGCACCGAGGGCAGCCGTAGCAAGGATAGAACCGCAATAACTTTCGTACAAATCAGCCCCCATACCTGCCACGTCGCCTACATTGTCGCCTACATTATCCGCAATCGTGGCAGGATTACGCGGGTCGTCTTCGGGGATACCGGCTTCCACCTTTCCCACAAGGTCGGCACCTACATCGGCAGCTTTTGTATAGATACCGCCACCTACGCGTGCAAACAATGCCTGCGTGGAAGCGCCCATACCGAAAGTCAGCATGGTAGTGGTAATGATGCAGAGTTTATGGGTGGGAGTCATTACATCTTCCGGAATTACAGCATTCAGCAACAGATACCAGAAAGATATATCAAGCAAGCCAAGGCCAACCACTACCAGTCCCATCACCGCACCGCTACGGAAAGCCACGCGTAGTCCGGCATTCAGCGATGTGCGTGCCGCATTGGCAGTGCGAGCCGATGCGTAGGTGGCCGTCTTCATACCCAAAAAGCCGGAAAGTCCGGAAAAGAATCCTCCGGTAAGGAAAGCAATCGGCACCCAGGAGTTCTGCACTCCGAAACCGTATGCCATAATGGAGAAAAGGATAACCAGCCCCAGAAATACCCAGCCCACAATCTTGTATTGTTGGCGAAGGTAAGACATAGCACCTTTGCGCACAGCAGCGGCAATCTTAATCATCTGAGGCGTACCCTCACTCTCTTTCATCATCTGACGATGGAAATACCAGGCAAAACAAAGTGCCATAATAGAAGCGGCTGGAACCAGCCAGAATAGGATTTGGTCCATAGCATTTATTCGTATTAAAAGGTTGAACGAAAGCCTAAAAATATTGATTTGAAACGAAATAAGCAAATGAAAAAGAAAAGAAATCCAAGCAAGCATGTATTTATACTGGCGAATAAAACAACAAGCAGTACCCTTTTTTACCTATTTTTTGTATTTAATGAGAAGAATAGAGCACATATAGATATATATTACAACTTTTATAGTACCTTTGCAACAAGTAAACAAGCTAAAAACAAAGGCATTATGAAACCAATCTATTCTAACCTGACATGCAAGATGCTGGCTTTGACATTATGCAGCATTATGCTGGCATTCCTATCCATAGGATGCGAACATGACGTCTACAATCCCAATAATGGAAAAGACGATGAGAAGACTCCCAACTCTTTTGATTTTTCTACGACATCTTCCATCCAAGTAAACGTAAAGTATGATGTCCCCGAAGGCTATAAAGTACTTTTTGAAATCTATCTTGAAGACCCGTTCACGATTGACAAAGATGGCCAGATTATAAAACGCACAGACCTGGAACCGGTCATCAGACGCATGACAGACGGTAACGGTGCATATAGCGGCAAGGAAATCATCAATTCGGACCATGGGGACGAAGCATATATCTATACTTCTTATATAGGGGTCCCCACCCTCTTCAAAACAGTTATTGCAGGAGATGCCATTACTGCCGACATCAAATGGGATTCCACCGATGATAATCCGCAAACACGGGCGGAGGGATGGCAGGCACCCAAAGGATACCATGTATTAGGAACATGGAGCTCCAAAGGATATCCTCATTATTTAGACACAGACAACAAAATCACAATTCCCGGTGATGTATTGACAATCATCAATACGACCTTGAAGGAAGGAGGCACATGCCCTAAGCAATACCGACAAGCCATAGATTTTGAAATCAATGATCCGGAAGGGCGCAATGCGGAAGTATCCATCCGGATAATTGGAGGAACCAGCGGTGCAGCGAGCGCCTTTGGCTATTATTGCTATAGGGCAGACGCATCTTTAAGTGAAATTAAAAAAGCCCCCAAATGCATTGTT
>ULMX01012931.1_pt1 | contig 12874 bp, 7 predicted proteins | sample 1951771 | NCBI WGS metagenome assembly ULMX01 (sample SAMEA4835562, study PRJEB28245) | human gut metagenome | biome: gut microbiome; material: fecal sample | place: Denmark | collected 2008 | reverse complement strand
AATCCCATTTGTTTACCGATGGTACTGTTTCTCATATCTTTCTTGTCACGCAGGAAATTGACATATTCGTTCAGTCCGAACTCATTGAAATATTCAAAGGTTAAATCTTCCTTGAAGTTTTTAAGGTGATTTTTTACGGCTGCAAACTTTTCGTATGTGGATTCAGTCCAGTTATTCTGATTGCCGCATTCTTTTACAAATTCATCGAATATCTCCCAAAAACTTATCTTTACGTCTTCCTGGTCTTCACTTGTATCTTTCATTCGCAGGTTGAATGCGTCCTTTAATTGTTGGGTAGTGGGCATGGCTTCCTGTACCTCAAATTCTTTGAATACGTTTTGAATTTCGGTATAGTATTTCAGCAGATCGGCATTGATTTCAGATGCACTTTGCTTTAATTTGTTGGTACACCCGTTCTTCACTCGCTGCTTGTCAGCATCCCACTTGGCTACATCAATGCGGTAACCCGTTGTAAACTCAATGCGCTGGCTTGCGTATATGACACGCATACGGATGGGGACATTCTCCACGATTGGCACACCGTTCTTTTTCCGGCTTTCCAATGCAAAAATGATGTTTCGTTTGATATTCATAATTGGGTGCGTTTGAAATTCTACACCCAAATATACACCCAATATTTGGAATAGCAAAAGATATTCAGAAAGATTTGGATTTACTATGCACTTCAAACAATATTTGATTATCAATAATTTGCATTTTTATGATATTTCTTGAATATATAGGTTCGAGAGCCTGTCTCTCCGCAAAAGTAGAAAAGTTAAAGTTGTAGATTCTTGAATTTGAACAATTCAAGAATTTTTCTTTTTCCAGCACTTATCTGTATGGATGATAATGCGGAAAGTGGTGAATACACAACTTGTATTTACAACTCGTTGTATTTCAATCAATTCTCCTCTAAACGGTAGAAAAGTGATTTCGTGGATTTTACTGAGAGAGAATATGATGAAGATTTAACTGATTTAACTTTCTGTAACTCCCCATGAATTCAATTAGCAAACGCAATCAAATCATTGATAGTATAAAGCGTTTTTTAATCAATTTCTAATAATCTATTCAATATTTTTTATTTGCTTTTTCTAATCATGCTGTTACCATAGAATTAATCATGTCAACTATATGGTTCTTTATTTTCATGTAACTTTCTGGAAAAGAACTTTTCGGAATAGACCTTAAAACCTGATCTATGTTTTCTATTCTTTTTATTGCCTTCTTATTAGAAATTAAAAGATTTTGCTGACTTTGATTTGCAGGATCTATGTGCAAAATGTGATAATAATGGCTTCTTGCTTGACTTGAACACGACAAATCCATCTCTAGACAGTAGTTCATTGAAACTATGCCACTGTTTTTTATTTTTTCAAAAAATGCACGATATCCTCTTCTATTTGCATCTTCTATTTCCTGCCTTACCTGTGGTTGTGAAAAAAGGACATCCAAAACCGCATTATGATTCATTATTGTTGAATACATCGGTAATCCAGTATTTACATTCCTACTATCTTCCAATTTATTGTTATTTAGGTAAGGAAAGAAGAAGTCTTTGTCCACAACCATAACAAACGGAATTCGTAATTCTCTAAGTAAGAAGAAAGGATATTGAATATTACATACCCCACCAGAATCAAGATAGCTAATATCAGCAGCTTTATTGCCTATTATCGGGGTTATCAGTCCTTCAAATACTTGACAATCATTCTTGCTTTCACCAACCACAATAAATTTAGCAAAAAAGAAATCACTGTTTTTATAGTTAAAGTATTGATAATGCTTAAACTCTTCAATGCTATTACGCTGCCAGAAATCATCTGATATTTGGGTTATATCTGAGACGAAACCCCTATTATCGCTTTTTCTACGTACTAGTATTATTTCCTCATGCTTTAACGAATCCACTAATACGGTTGAATGCGTCGTAAAGATTGACTGGGTCTCATTCTGATGTCGTTTATCACGAAGCGTCATTATAAATTTCTTTTGCCCTTGAGGATGCAGGTTTATTTCAGGCTCCTCAATTCCTAACACAATGCTTGCTTTGTTCAGTAATGCATTAGCTCTATGCATTGCGATAACAGCCAAACTTTTGGTTCCACTTCCCCATTCTTGTAGTAAATAGTTATGACCATATTCGTTCATGGAAAGCATTACACTGCTTAACAATACAGTATAGTCTATATTGGAAGGGAAATTAACTTTGAAATCAACACTTTTGTTTTGCAGATATAAGTTGTTTATTTCTTTTTCTAGATTTTTTAAGGCAACCGAATGAATCTTTTCTGTTGCTTTTCTTACGTGTGTGGATATTGTGTCTCTGTTTTCTGTATGTTGGGCAACATAAGCGGACACCAATTTTTTAAAGATAGAATCATCTTCCCAAATGGTATCTTTATTAGTACGATCTGCAGGTATGTAAACATATATTATTTCATTTTTTAATTCTGCAAGAAAAGTATCATCTAATACTATTTCTTCATTTCGCGAATTCAAATAAGCAAATTGTTTCTTTCGACTTGAATATGTATAATGAAATTGAATAGTTAACCTACCACCAACTATTTTATCTGCAAATCTCTGAGGAACATCCGTAAACACCACCCTTATATGAGTATTGCACCTTGGTGCAAAACGATGCCTGTAATTGATAAAGTTCTCTTCTTCTTCCTTAAAATTCATCACGGAGTTCAACGCTCGAAGTACAGCTGTCTTACCTGCATTGTTTTCACCAACAATGGCAGTGATGTCATGCATTCTAATCACAGCATTTTTTATTGACCTAAAGTTTGTTATAATAACACTTTCAATTTTCATAAATCTCTGATCTATTCAAGTTTAAACCGACTACTTATCTTCTTTGCGATCTCGATTATAGCGTTCACCTTACGATCTTCTAACGGAACAATAAGAGAGATGATAGATGGGAATCTTATTTTTCTACTATTGTAATAATTATATGTTTCAGAACTCTTAAACTTTGCAAGAAAGAAATATCATGTTCTACAGGACATTGGCTCTCCGACAACATCTCCGACATATGTTTGATAGTTATTGTCGGAGACTTCTTTGCAGAATATAACATTTTTCAGACAATCAGTGAGTTTCGTCTCCGACACTATTCATTCTTGATCTCGTTTTGAACGTAGGCGATAGCATCATTTTTCACTTCACTTGCATCTTCTACGGTATCAAGGACTTTGTCTGCTAACCAAATAGTGAGCAGTTCCTTTTCGCCCACTTCGAAGAGCTTAGCCATGACAGGAATCTGGCTACGTTTTGCCTTTCTCTCACCACGTTCTATTTTACTATACATAGGTGTATCAATCTCTAATGCCGCAGACAATTGTCGTTGCAGCAATCCTCGCTCTTCTCTGAGCTCTTTTATTTTCTTTCCAAATATCATGATAATGTTCTATTTATATTTATTCTATTGTTTCTTCTTCTTTGGATACCTCAACCAACAATCTAGTGATATTCTGAATAATTGAAGAGTCTTAAGCCTCATTAGCCAATCATCTTCATTCTTTACATTCGATTTTTCACTAAAAGATAATTCGTAATCGCTTAAAAAGAGTTTACCTGTATGAGTCATTTTACTCCGAAGACTATAAATATCTTTATATATCTTCTGTGATTTCTCACTACCAGCTACGAATTTGGATAGGAAGTTGACAAATTTCTGTTTGACACCCCATATAGGTCGTCCACATTGAGGACAAGTATAGGGAGACGATTTGATAGATTGGCAACTTTTGCATTCAAATTGAATCTCATCATCATCTACATCCAAGTCAACAAGTCCTTCAATTGCTGAAACATAAGAAAGGAAAGACAAACTTCTTTTTTGTGCAGATATATCCATCCCGTCACATGCTAAATAAATACAAGAATTAACCTTCTCCCGTGTTTTTTGTGAGAGATTGAAATAATAGTAGAGTGCTGAACTTATAGTGTTTGGGAACGATATTTCATGTTGGAAATCATCAACAGGATCATCTGTATAATATTCATGCATTCTGGCCTCCTTGTATACGATTTCCTCTTTTAAATCTGAAAAATGATCTATTTGCATATCCTCTTTCAGCCCTTTATAGATATATCCGCCCAAAAATAATTGACTTTCTTGATTGTGGAAATTCTTCTTTTCATCCTCAGTCATATCATCAGATAGTTTATTAGGCATGATGATACCCCATCCCATCATAGATGAGTCATAATTAAAGAATCTATGATTGGTCAAACAAGAAAGCAAATTCAGTATTTCCTTCTCTTTGTTTATACGAATCGCCCCTAATTCGAAAATATCTTCAGGTTCTCCGTTTGGAAATTCTATTGTATATTCCAAATAAAGAGGGAAATGTCGTGCACAGGGATTCTGAGGTTTCCCATCCATATTGATAGGTAAGATTTGAAATCTGTCTTCAAATCTAAAACCCGCTTTCATATTTGAATTTGTGAATACTATTTTTCGATAATACTTCTTCATTTATTTACAATATATTCATTGAACTATTAATATAACAGGAATCAGGGAAATGGTCGGATGGACTAGGGAGTGCCATTAAAACGGTCGGATTTCGGTCGGATGATGCCAAAACGGTCGGATTGACGGTTGGATTAGGCGAATTTGGTCGGATCGCATCATCTTACAAGCCATCTAAGTCCTTCCTTTCCAATTAATCCTTCTTCGTTCATTTCTACCAACAATCTCCCAACGATACGCAATTGCTGCTCTTCTGTTTTATTGGAAGGTAACACATCTTTGAGATATTTATATATAAATTCACGACGTGCTCCTTCGCTTCCAGAGTTTTGTAGGAATTGTATAACCATTTGCTTCAATTTGTCTTTTTCAAGCCCTTTCAATCTTGTATACTCCGGAACTTGTTTTGTTTGCCTTGCAATGCTCAACGATATAGTAAGGTCAGGGTATTCACCTTCAACTAATCCTCTACTAAGCAAATTGTTGGCATCAGTTTCATTGATTCGATGTCCTTTCTGAACGGCATCCAATAATATACAATCCTCCAAAGTCAGATCCTTCTTCTCTTTCAAGAGTGTAGTGTACTTCTCATTGATAGCATTGCCATACAGACGGACGGCAACCTCCTTATTGGCTGCGTCAATCTCGTAGTCAGGCATGGGGAAGTGGCGTTTCCACTGCTCATTGAATATCTTGCGGATACCTCGACCAACGATGTCAATCATATTGAAGTTCACCATCGCATTGCAAAGGCATTCGTTGCGATAGTGGCGTTGTGGACCATGTGTTGCCAAAGCCTTTTGCAAGGAGCCAGGAATAAAGCTACCACCATTGGCGTAGTATAGGAATCCTGGATTCTCCACCAGATTGATTCTCTCTTGCAGGGTATAGTCCTGATGTGCGATGCAGTTATGAAGCACTTCGCGCATGGAATAGTCATCGTATTGCTGCATCACATCTGGGAACATCGTGCCGCCAGGCATTTCACGCATCGTCAGGTTATGCACCTTGGCAAGTATCTGGTCAACAGTCAAGATGAACGGTGCTGTGAAGTGTTCATAGTCAATTACATCTTCATGTTCATCACGTAACGACCAAGTGACTCTCACTACGGCAGGACGGAGTTTGAACACAGAAACAGGCTTGCCCAGCAGAATGATAGCGGCCCGAGTGATTCCTCCATCAATCATTACTCCTGCATTACTCAGGAATTCCTCTACCGACCACGCATTTACCTCTGCTGCAGGAATACGACTGTGTACCTTCTTGAACATCACCTTTGCCTTGGCAATGGCCACCTCATCCAAATCATCGATCGTGGCATTGGGCACGATTACGGCAGACCAGTCGGTATCTGTGAACAAAGGCTCATCCAAAATGGCATTCAAGCGTTCCTGTGTCAGCTCCACCAAAGAGTCCTCTATCCGTTGCCATGCCTTATCGTGAGCATAGACTGGACGCTTGGGCAGATGTTTAGGGATATGAATCACCCACACCACCTTTTGGGTGTCATCTGTGATATACTCCTCGATGTCCAGCCCTTCGCTCGATAGGTTCGTGCAACGTTCCGTCAATCGGAGTATTGCTTTCTGGCGGTCATAGTTATAGGTATCTGTGCCGACAATCTCCAGTGTCTTGTCATGCACACCCACCACAAGAAAACCACCCTCCATGTTGGCGATAGCCGACACGTAGGAAATCACATCATCCTTTTCGTCCCCACAGAACGAGTTCTTCAAATTCTTAAATTCCTTCCACTCACACCGAGCATTCTCCTGTGGGTACTCACGGAGCAGGTATTGCTGTAATTCAAGTTCTGTCATATCAATAGTTTTTGAATAGAGAGTCTGTTTTTGGAAAATTTCCATTATTAAATTGGGTCAAGAATATAAATAACCTTTCTATATTAGTTTTACCTATTATTCTTTTTCCGTTTACGATGTAATGGCACAAATTATTTATGCTTTTTGTCTTTTCATCGTTTACAGCATTAAATATCTTCTCCCAATATCTGACTTTTATTTGTGACATCTTCTCCAATTCCTGGGGTGTGAATATCTGATTAGATACGATATGCTTTAAAGAATTATACAAACCACAAGGCACGTCTGAGTCAAAATCATACACCTCAATTTCAATATCATCCAATCCTGAAAGATATTTTCTGGTCAACCCTTGTATCGTTTCAAAAGGAAGTCCACCATTCATTGCTCCCATCCATGGGAAAGCAACAGAAGTTATTCCCATCGCACGGTAATTTGCCACAAATTTCTGAAGGGTCTCTTCTATCCATTCTACACGAGAAGGGTCTTTCCAATCATCTTTTATGGCAAAATTCAGAATGATAGGGACGGATTTCGTGTACGGTAGAATTTGCCCAGGTTTTAGAAGATGCTTGAAGCATATCTTCTGATACTCTTTAAACATTTCCGGGTAGCGAAGCTTGAAATCCAAAGCAATGCCTTTACCCATCGCCCCAACGCAATTAACTGTATTTACAATAGCCATAGCATTGGAATTAAAAATGTTGCCTCTTTTTTCTATATACGACATAACAATATATTTTTCTATTTTACATATTTTCTAATCATATCAACAAGTTCCTCATAAGGCTGACTTCCTACGAAACAAGAAGTCCATCCAGGAAGGTATGATGTCAATTCTAAAATATTTTGCCCAACAGCTGATTGATAAATATCTAAACGTAGATAAGATTTATCACAACCCCGTCCACCGAATCGGCTTCTATCCAGAGCGTCTGCATCTTTGAGCACTTTCCATATTATATCTTGGCGAACCTCGTCAGGGCAATCGTCATCCCTGACTGAATGATATCTAACGGCATTCAAAGTACGTCTTTGGAGATTAGCGTCACCAAATAAAGATGTGATTTTTTCTCTATATAACACCATTGACTTATATCCGTGTTCAGCACCTTCTACATCATTACTTTTCCCGAGGTCATGTATAATTGCCGCTATGCAGCAAGCAATGGTTTCGTCTTGTGATAGCTTTATCACATTACATAGTAGATGGGTCGCCAGCAACACTCTTGCTGTATGTGCAATCCCATGATATGAATTAACCATGTGTGGATAGAACAACTCCTTGGAGAGGTGTATCGGCAAACCGTTCATTGTTGGAGCAAAAGAGTCAATTGTATCACGAACAGATTTCTCCAATTCATATTTCGTGGAATCTTCAGTTTGCGTATAACTGTTGCTGTAAATCAGCCATTCTTTCGTTCTGGCATTTGGATCCACAAAATATACATTAAACGGATTCTCTGTTTTTGTCCATTTAATGGTTCCCGTAAGAATTAATTCTTTTCCATTATCTTTGACCACATGTGCTGATGAAACGTCAAATCCGATGCTCAGTAGAGTGTCACTTGAAATTCGGAAATAATGTTCGTCCATAAAATTAGAAGACAATGAATAGCTGGCATCCTGTTTTTTTAGACAGACAGATCTATTCTCTCTTTCAAATAACACCTCATAGACAGAATCATCATTGACTATTTTCTCGCAAATTGGATCATCTTTAAATACTTCCCTCAGGAATTCTGTATACTGCTTGTCATAACAGATAATAAGCAATGACTTGAGTTTAGAGAAATCGAATTCTGATTTAACCAGAAACTCCTGCTGAGAATAATGCATAACTTTCTCAATCTCCTTCAGATGAACAGAACGATTGTATTCACCAGAAGCTATTGACGCTTCAAAAGCATCCTGCATCGTGCTATACAATTCTTCAACGCCCAAATGATTGGGATGCGCCATAACTGCATATACATTAGGGTTGTTCGATTGCATGTTTCTGTCGCTGTAGAAACACAATTCAGGCATTTGTGCAAGAACCTCTTCAATGTCAAATCTGAAAAACACAGGTATCGGGCACTTGGGCAGTCCTAATCCTATGGCTTTCGGATATTTACTTTTCCATTCGCCTCTTTTGTTGTAATAGCCAAGCTGAGAGTCGGCTCCCAAAGCCTCGTTATAGTACTGTGTGGGCGTACAAGGTCTAAAGTAGAAGCGGGCATAGGGATGTGCCAAATTACTTCTCGTTACGACTGATCCAGCTGAATCGAACTTTAGCAATCCAAGCTCTTCGGCTCTGTCTCTGCTCAATATCTTTCGCGACTTTATCACTTCTATCGCATTAAACAGATGTGTGAAGTGGTATATATAAGGATGGTTGGTCACGCTCTTCAAGCGATCAACAAATACAGCCACCTTACTATGCTTGGCGAAAATAGTTTCAAAATCTGGAATGTCGTTTCGGGCCTTAAGATTGTTATTCAGTTCTGACCAATACCATCTGTTCTCATATTTTTGAACAAAAGGAATAGTAAATTGAATGTCCTGTGACTGGGACACATTCTTCCAATCAAGATAATCAGCAAAGGCGTCAACCATTTCCTCTGTTATCTTTGTTTCAAGGCGGTTGTTAAGGAGTTCCCATGAAATCTTGCCAAGATGCTTCTTTATAAAAGCGACTGTAACTAATTGCAAGAAAGCAGGATTCTTCTCAATCAGAGAATCCCAGTCAATCAGATTTTCATAATGTTCAATGACATCTACTGTTAATTGTGGGTTGGAAGAGATAGCATCCCAGTTTATTCCTGCTTCTTTTTCAACAATGTAATCCAGCGTATCTATAGTCGGTTCAAAACAATCCTTACCTGTCAATACATACCAATCCCAAGGCTTTTCTCGAAGTTCATCGACAATGGCAAAATCCAAATCATCTCTGTTGGACAGCAAGGCCCAGTTCCAAGGTTTGTCTTGATGCTTCATGATGTAAGCAAATTCGAAGATAACCGATTCGTTGTTTACCAATGCATTCCAATCCCAATCCATTTGCTCTGTTTTGGCTATCACCTGTTGGGTTAAGCCAATATCGCGACGTAATGATAGTTTGGGGAAAGAAAGATTGGATTTGAACTTCCAGAAGAAATAGTCTTTATTCTTTTCCGTTGAAATCCATGTGGCACATTCTGAGACATACTCCCAATCCCAATCTTTGTCTATCATAAACAATCTTGGGAGCCTAAGAACGTTGGCAAGATGGGACAATGACTTGAAATTCCAATTGTAGTTCTCGTTATTTATAATATCAGCATATATTCGTATCCATAAACTTTGCGTCTTGTTAGTTCCTGTCTTTGCGAAAAGACGATTAACAGCGAATGAAGAAGAAAACATATCCCATTGTATGTCATCAATATGCTTTGCAAGATAATCCTTTGCGTCAAAATCAGCACGGTTGTACAAATCGCAATAATTCCAATGGAAAACTTCATCTTTACGTGATGCCACCATTTCTATCAGTTGTATGGTTGATAATTGGGCAGACAAGGATTCCCATTCGCTTGTGGAATCCTCTAACTCTGATAGAATGGCAGCTATCTTATCCAAATTCTCGCATAGACAGTCGTATTCAAGGCGTTTCAGAATTGTTACCCAATTCCATTTCCTGGCAAACGATTCTGCATATTCAAGAATAACATCAACATCAAGGCTGTTCGATAAGAAATCCCAATCCCATTTGTCTATCCAAGACGCATTCCCCATAGCCTTTAGGTTTATAGTCTTGTAAACACGCTGGGTTAATCTACTCCAGTCCCAATTTGCATTGATGTTTGAACGAAGGAAGTCAATCGATACGGCATCAGTAAGTCTTGACCTTACAGATTCGTCATCCTGCATGAGCGAATTTGCGTTAAGACAAGCGAAATAGGGTTCCACCAATGATTCGACACAGTTTAGCAGAATAGTTCTTGCTTCAACTTCTGCTGCATGTCTTACAACAAATTTCTCGTCATTGATAATTGCCTCGTTTGATGAAAGTTGGAGCCAATCCCAAGCAAAATCAGGAAAAGAGTCAACTATACTGTTGTCAGATATTGCCGAAGAGACGTAAGAAAACCCCTTGGGTGTTGATATACTGTGATAGTATCTTGCAAAGAATCCTTTCTCCCATATTAGATATGGGTTAAGTTCAAATCCGTCTTTGTAAGTACTACTTGGCCAACTTATCAATTGAGTTTCCTCAAAGAAAGAAATCACTTCATCGCTCCATACATATTCTTTTTGGTTCGCATTGAACCTGTTGCTTACATCTGAGCTTTCTTCCTCCAAAATGCCTTTCAATTCTGTGGAATTAACTCCAAGTACAACATTGTCAGAATTCGTGAAAATACGATCCAATAACGCTGGAAGAGAAATGTGCTGTTGTATTCTTGACAGATTGTCAATGAGGAACTCAATAGGATAGTTATTAGAGATATATCCCCAATTCCAGCAGGCATCGGGAAAATCTACCACTAATTCTTTGTGCTCATCGTCCAATTCTGATGTCAAGCTAGAAAGGTTGAAAGGAATATCTTCTATGTGGCTCTTTACGAAATCGATTCCAACTAGAGGCACAACCTCTTCCCAATCCCATTGGCCATCATCCAATCCCTGTGGAAATTCATATTCACTCAGGAATTTTACAACCAGCGATTTCTCCACGGGAGTTCGGGCAAGTAACATATTGCGTTCCCATGGGTAATCTTTTGATGTATCAGAAATGAAGTGAGAAACCATCCTGAGTGTCAGCTCGCCCCAATCAAGAACTGAGGAATACTGAGGAATGATTTCTTCGAGGACACTAATATCACAGAATCTGGAAACATTCCTCCAATCGTCAGAATTACATTCGTTGAATATCAAATCACGGAGTTTTGCGTCTTTCCAATCAAGACGACTGTCTTCTATCAATTTGTCAATCTCCAAAATATCCTCGAACGGAGCTAACAAGTTATAGGTAAGAGACGCGTCTTTATCGTTCATCAGTTTGGTGTAAAGAGCACGTTCCACCTTCCTCGCCTTTGTTGCCTGGTTGATGGGTAGGCTGTAAAAGGAGTTGAGTGTCCTGCATGGAACACCATCGTAGCTGAACATGATATAATAATCGCCGTCTGTGATTTGATACAAGTCAACATCTAAACGGGCAATCCTTGATTCTATGTAGGTTGTTTCTTCTGCAGCATAAATATGAATATTATCATCTACTTGCAACAGAAGATTCTTGACTAATTGACTTTCGTTTTCTGTAACCACAAAATCAACACAGCCGTCAGGGTATCCAATATCATGAGAGTCGATGATACTTTCTTTTATTCCTATTTCTTTATATGGGAATCCTTCGATCCTTGTTCCATCTGAGTTTGAAAGGGCGGTAAACAGTTTGTCTTCTACATCGAATACACAACATGACAAAGTACCTTCCATAAAACGGTACTTCGTGTTTCGTTCTAAAGACAGCTCACCAAGTTTCGAGAGCGTAAGGTTGTCACCCTGTTTTTCAATCAATCCCCACGCCTTCGTGTTTTCTATCATTGTGTCGTAAAGATGCAACTCAGCCTCATCGAAAAACAGACCTTCATCGGGCTTGTTCACAATGTCAAAGCCCAACTTTGTACCGAGGTCGTAATAACCAATGCTATGTAATTCTTCTTCGACTAAGAGTTTGCACAGCAACTCGTCAAAGCGGGTCAGATTCTCCTGTGTATAGAAAGAAACTTTGCACGGATGCGCTTTTATAGGTAATGACCGTAGTGCATCATCCTCTTTTTGAGAGTGATAAACCAAGTTCCCCTTTGCTATAATATCGTCGTATGTCATACTCAATCGGCTACGTTAAAAAGGTGTTGCAAATAAATACCATACCACAAGCCAGTACCACATACATGGATTGACTTGATATTAAACTTATCCATTAGCAACAAGTACATTGGCAACCCCACGCGCATCGTAAGATTCCTATCCATAGTATCGTCGCCCATACGTTGTTCCCATCTCACTAAATCGCCAACGGTATCAAATCGTTCCAAAATTGTAGATGTCAGATGATCAATCTTCTGGCTAATCTTGTCATATTCCAAAACAGAGTCATGCTGTTTGGCGTTGCCACTTTTACCAGTAGCGGAGGTTATGGCAGTTCCTACACTTACACAGAAGGTTTCTTCATCGCTCAACATCGTTATGCCCATATTCTTCATAAAGGCAACCATTCGTTCCCTTAACATTTGGTCACTCTTTCGTAAGGCATCGCGCATGGTAGTGTCTGGAGAAACATCTTTAGTAAGAATGTTTCTGAGGGCGGTTGTTCCAAGATTAATGCTATATGACCCTTCCAACTCTCCTTGGTTAAAAACGCTAACTTCGGTAGAGCCGCCACCCTGGTCAACCATTACCGTATGACGTGATTTCAAAATATCTGCTTTGTAACGCGAGGAAATGCCGTATGCAAACATCGTTGCAACAGACTCTTCTTTCTTGGAGAGTATTCTGACGTTGATACCTGCTTCTTTGCGGATGCATTCGA
>ULMX01024382.1_pt1 | contig 13838 bp, 12 predicted proteins | sample 1951771 | NCBI WGS metagenome assembly ULMX01 (sample SAMEA4835562, study PRJEB28245) | human gut metagenome | biome: gut microbiome; material: fecal sample | place: Denmark | collected 2008 | reverse complement strand
TAATATAGTACTGGATACTAATTGTCTGATTTCATCTTTTTCAAAAAGAGGAAATTACTTTAATGTGTGGAGAGGCTTGCACTCCGGTAAATATATTCTTTATGTTTCCAACGAAATATTGGAGGAGTATGAAGAAATAATAAGTATGAAGACAAATGCTTTGATAGCATCTAATGTAATACAGGCATTGCTAAATTCTCCTTATGTGTCATTGATTGACCCTCATTATCATTTTCATTTAATACATGCAGACAAAGACGACAATAAGTTTGTAGATTGTGCTATTGCTGCCGGAGCTGATTATTTGGTTTCTAATGATGCGCATTTCAAGGTGTTGAGTACAATATCTTTTCCTAAACTTTCAGTGATTGACCTAGCTACTTTTTCAGATTTGTTAGAAGGGCGTAAATTGTACAATACTAGCTCGTCAGATGATTTGATGGTAAATGAGGAAATGGTTGAATATTCTTCTGATAATGATGGAATGTAATGATGGTTGGATATTACAATTCTTTTTCTAAGAAAATGATTCTCGTGGTCGTGAGGTCCTTACAGATTTTTTAGGTGATGCAGAATTAAAAAGTATCATGTTTGATGGGTATAATGCTTACGTCTCTATCGGCGATGAATTAAAATTAGCCCAGTTTACAGATACCGTTCGTCAGGTATGTATGTCTTATGCAAACAACAAGTTCGTTAAAGCTGCTGATCAAGGCGGAGAACCGACAGCCGGACGTGTTTCAAACCTTTTAATCTTACTCCAGAAAAGAGGTTACGTGAAAGGCAAAGCCTAGAAACAAAGGAACTCCTGATAGTCTTGCGTAGTTTATGAGATAGTGAACTGTCAAAGGATTCAGAATTTAGAAGTCAATATTACACAGAGGCTCTTAACTATCTGAATCGATTTTGGAAAGATATATTTGCTTATTTGGATGATGGTGAATTATCGATAGATAACAATCTGGTAGAGCGAACCATTCGAAAGCTGACTACTCAACGCAACAATTCACTTCATTATGGTAGTGATGCTGGAGCAGAGATGGCAGCAACTTATCACAGTGTGATTGGAACGGTAAAGCTTCATGGTAGTTCTATCTGGAACTTCATCGGAACTTTTTTCAAAAATATCTTTAACGGATGTAGGGATGATGCTAATATGATTCCTGACAAAATCACTTCGGCTACAAGCCAATGTTAAATTCAAAACTAATTAATTAACAAAACTCGGATTGGGGCACTGAAAAGTGCCCTTTCAAAGGGGGATGCCCTAAATTGAGTGCTTACGTATTATTTGAAATGTCAATAAAAAAATACTTAAAACGTGCTTTTGTTTTTTTATTACATGGTATACCTGAACGTCATGTAATAGCCAATATCACAAAACTTGCCCCAAATGAAATGCTGAAGGGGCGTACTGCATTGATCACGGGAGCTACTTCGGGTATTGGCTTTGAAATAGCCAAGTCTTATCTTGAAGCAGGAGCAAAAGTAATCATAACGGGGCGTGATAAAGATCGTATCGAACATGCCTGCTCACAGTTGAAAAGTATACATCAAAATTATATCGTTTACGGTATTCAAATGAATAATTGTGATGTATCTATTTTCAAAGAAAAATTAGAGGAAATGCTTCGTTGGAAAGATATTAATCAAATAGATATACTGGTAAATAACGCAGGAGTACTTGGCGGAGATATCAGAGATACCACAGAAACAGAATATGACAATATTGTCAATACCAATCTTAAAGGTGTATTCTTTTTATCTCAAATGATAGGACACTATTACAAGGAACAACACATTGAAGGAAATATTCTAAATATTGCATCTTCTTCAAGTCTACGTCCTGCGGCGTCTGCTTATACAATCACAAAATGGGGGATAAGGGGGCTGACATTAGGATTGGCAAAAATTTTAGCTCCCTACGGTATTATTGTTAACGGTATTGCGCCTGGCCCAACGGCAACCCGTATGATTTTTAAAGAAAGTAATACTGATATTGCATTCAAAAATCCAATAGGGCGATGTGCCATGCCTGAAGAGATTGCTAATATGGCTGTTTTTTTGGTAAGCAATATGGGACGTAGTATCGTAGGAGATATTATTTATATGACAGGTGGTTCTGGACTGATAACGTTAGATGATGTAAACTATGAATTTTAAACTCATATACTTTTGGCAGTAATAGCTATATGAAACAGGTGTCAATAACCCAGGAAAATAATAAAAGGATAGCAAAGAATACTCTCTTGCTCTATATACGGATGCTTTTTATAATGGCGGTTTCGCTTTATACTAGTCGTATAATATTAGCCACATTAGGTATCTCAGATTATGGAATCTATAATGTAGTAGGAGGAATTGTAATTATGCTCTCTTTTTTGAATGGGGCCATGTCTAGTGCGACCCAGCGGTACTTGACTTTTGAGTTGGGGAAAGGTAATCTATCAAGATTTCAGTCTGTATTTAGCACTACAATACAAATACATGTACTATTGTCTTTATGTATTATTATTTTAGCGGAAACAATGGGGCTATGGTTTCTGCTTAACAAAATGCAGATTCCTGTCAATCGGCTGACAGCATCAATATGGGTGTATCAGTGTAGTATTATTACTGCTGTCATCTCTATTATGTCTGTACCTTATAATGCGGTTGTCATTGCTCATGAAAGGATGTCTGCTTTCGCTTATATTTCGGTGCTGGAGGTTGCATTAAAACTAATAATTGTTTTCCTTCTTCCGATGATAAATTGTGATAGATTAATAACGTATTCTCTACTAATTATGTTAGTTCAATTACTGATACGTTTATGTTATAGTATTTATTGTAACCGACATTTTAAAGAGGCGAAGTACAAACATCAGTATGAGAGGAATTTAATGAAAGAAATATTTAGTTTTGCGGGCTGGAGTTTTGTTGGACACTTTGCTTCAGTAATGCATACTCAGGGTGTTAATGTTTTGCTGAATATGTTTTTTGGACCAATAGTTAATGCAGCTCGTGGCATAGCGGTTCAGGTACAAATGGCGGTATTTCAATTTTGCGGAAATTTTCAAACGGCTTTAAATCCACAGATTACAAAAACTTATGCACAGGGAGATCTTGAGTCAATGAACCGACTTATATATAGAAGTTCACGGTTTTCTTTTTTTTTACTGTTTATGCTCACCTTTCCAGTAATTCTTGAAGCAGGAGAAGTTTTATCTATTTGGCTAAAAAATGTGCCCAACGATACGGTCGTTTTTTTGCGTATCATGTTGTGTACTTCATTGTTGTGGACTTTCTCCAATCCTATGTCGGCAGCTATACAAGCTACAGGAAAAGTTAAGAAACATAGCATGGTTTGCGGATGTATTCTTTTGGCAGTATTACCTTGTTCCTGGGGGGTGTTAAAAATGGGGTTGCCTGCATATAGTGTATTCGTAGTTCATTTTTTTCTTGAATTAATCTCACAAATAGTTCGTATGTATATGCTTTGTTCATTGGTGAAGTTTTCAATTAAAGAATTTCTTTGTGAAATATGTCCGAAGATTGTGAGCGTAGTGGGAGTGTCTATCATTCTACCTTTGTTCTTTTTTGTGTACATGGAGCAAGGTGTTATTCGGTTGGTTGTAGTAGTGTTTATTTCATTTGTTTCTACAAGTATAGCTGTATATTGTTTAGGATTAACCTCCAACGAGAGGTGTTTTATTAAGGAAAAGGTAATGCTGCGTTTACATAAAAATTAAAAGTTATATGTACTAATATAAAAATATGGAACAATTTTATACTGATGAACGTAACGTTCAAATCTTGATTGCTCTGCTTAAAAAACATGGTATTAAGCATATTGTAGCATCACCAGGGTCGACTAATGTTACATTTGTGGGGAGTGTTCAACAGGATTCTTTTTTTGAAATATATTCTTGTGTAGATGAACGGTCGGCTGCTTATATGGCTTGCGGTCTAGCGGCAGAAATTATGCAACCTGTTGTGCTGAGTTGTACCGGTGCCACTGCATCACGTAATTATTTTCCTGCATTGACCGAAGCTTACTATAGGAAATTGCCTGTTCTTGCTGTAACATCTACACAGGAAGAATCAAAGATAGGTCAACTCATTCCTCAGGTAATTGACCGTTCTATCCAACCTGCGGATACGGTAAAAATGAGCGTACATCTTCAGACTGTGAAAGATGATGATGACCAATGGAATGTGATGCTAAAGGCTAATATGGCAATTCTTGAGCTAAACCATCGAGGATATGGTCCTGTTCATATCAATTTGACTACTCGGTATAGCAAAAAATTTGCGATAAAATCGCTACCTGAAGTTAATAAAATAAGTCGTGTAATGCCGTTTGATTCTTTCCCTGAATTATCGGTAAACGGTAAGATTGCAATCTATATAGGTACACATTTGCGTTGGACTGAAGCGGAAACAGAACTCATTGATAAATTTTGTACTCTATATAATGCTGTGGTATTCAATGATCCAGCTTCTAATTTTCATGGTCATTACCGATTAGATTATGCTTTGAATGCTGCACAATCTTCATCTGACCCTAACCGTTCTCCAGATCTCCTTATTCATGTTGGAGAAATGAGTGACTTTTGCAGTATTATAGAAAATCCTAAACAAGTTTGGCGTATAAGCCCTGATGGAAAGGTTCAAGATCGGTACCATGCTCTTTCGCATGTCTTTGAAATGCCGGAATCCTACTTTTTTCAACATTATAATGCTTTAAGAGAAAACGGACCAGAAAATGATAGTTATTTGCAATCCTGTCTTTCTGCTCAAAAACGCATATTAAGTAATCTACCGCAGTTGCCTTTTTCACACCTTTATGTTGCATCAAAGCTGTATGATAAACTTCCGAAGGGATGTACCTTACATCTAGGTATCTTAAGTCCGCTCCGTTCATGGGGGTATTTCCCATTGGATAAGTCTATTGAGGTCTATTGTAACGAAGGAGGATTTGGAATTGATGGGAATATGTCATCCTTGTTGGGTGCTTCTCTTGCATGCCCTGACAAATTATTCTTTGGAGTTGTTGGTGATCTGTCATTCTTTTATGATATGAATGTGTTAGGGAACAGGCATATACAATCTAATTTCCGTATTCTCTTGATTAATAATTCGCTTGGTGCTGAATTTCATTTATTCAAACAGCTTAATTCAGTGTATGTTAATAATATAGACAAGTATTTATCAGCAGGTAATCATTTCGGAAATCAATCACCAGTTTTGGTGAAACACTATGCGGAAAATTTAGGATATGAATACCTATCAGCCTCTTCTAAAGAGGAGTTTATTCAATGTTATGAGCGATTCGTCACTCCGGAATTGACTGAAAAACCTATGATATTTGAGATATTTACTCAAGTTGATAATGAAAATGAGGCTTTAAAGCAAATCTGGAATATTGAAGAACCTGATGCTAAAACAATAATAAAGCAAAGCATAAAAAAAATCTTAGGTGACAAAGGGGTCAATCTGATAAAAGAAGTTATTAAGTAATTTTTTGATAAATAGTATGAAACAAAAACGATTTGTTGCTTATTTCAGTCATACGCAAGTAATGGGGTTTACTAAAGATGGAGTATTACTTCCTCTTTATCTTGCTAAGTTATTGGATATGCCAGGTACTTTTTATTATGGTTATAATATAGGAGAATTACCTGTTCCTAATGAACATCGTGGTATGAAGTTCATACAATTACACTCAAAGGTTCCTACTGCATTCCAACAGTTTTTCGACATGATACATCATATCGTTTTGCCTGCACGATCTATCGGCGGTATATTTATGATACATAAAAGCCGCCAGGTTATGCTGATTACAATTCTTTATAAATTATTAAATCCTAAAGGTAAAGTGATGGTTATGGGTGATTTGAATTCACAAGATGCTATTAATAGCAAAGAAAATGAATTTATTTATTCTCATCATTGGCTAAAAAAGAAGATTGATATTCTGTTCCGTAATCAGTTCTTCAAAAAATGTGATGTGTTTTCTGTAGCGAACCAATATGCTTATGAGACTTGTATCCCTTTATTTAAAAAGAATGGATGGAAATGTTTGGTACATTGTTATCCTGGAATAGATGATGAATTATTTCATAATCTTAGTCTAAAAGAGATTCCTTATAATAAAAAGGAAAATATTATACTCTATGTGGGGAGAGTAGGGAACTATGAAAAAAATACAGATATGATATTAGATGCGGCTAAAATTACAGATTTAAAAGATTGGAAAATAGTGTTGGTGGGTCCTATGACTGATAGCTTTGTTACAAAAGGAACTTCAAAATATGCAGAATATGTAAAACAGTATTTCAAGGATAATCCTTCTTTAAAGGAGAAAGTCATCTTTATCGGTCCTGAATATGATCCCAAAAGATTGTTTGAATATTATGTGAAATCTAGAATCCTTTTACTAACCTCACGTTCTGAAGGTTTTGCTAACGTATTAAGTCAAGCTGCAGCTTTGGGGTGCTATATCGTATCCACAGATGTAGGTGGTGCATCTATTGTTTCTAATAACTGGCAATTTGGCTGCAAACTGCCTCAAGAAGATGCGTTATATCTATCGAAAGTACTAACTGATATAATTGAGGGGAAACAAGATATTGATCTAGACAAAAGATTGTCATTCAAAGAACTGTCTTATAGTAATATATTGAGCAAAAGAGTATTATCTAAAATGATGTAAGTAAGTCTTGAAATGAAAATTGTAATAATCAATCAACCATTGAATAACAGAGGGGATGAATCTGCTCACAAAGCTCTTGTCCGTTCTATTTGCAACTCAATACCAAATTGCAGAATAGAAGTACTTTTTATACAAGCGAATAAAGATTCTATCAAACAGTTTAATGTCAATCTGCCTAATGTGCAATATTTGAACTTAAAGGCTTTCAAAGGGTTTGGAAAATGCAGTTGTTGGGGAATGGTTTATAAAGTAAAGTGGTTATGGAAATTGCATCCAACAATCGTACATATCTTGCAAGTCTATAAAAAAGCAGATTTAATATTATGTGCTCCTGGTGGTATTTGTATGGGAGGTTTTCAGGATTGGAATCACCTTTTTAATCTTCAGCTGGCTAAATATGCTCGAAAACCTTTGGCTTATTATGGTAGATCGTTCGGTCCCTTCCCCATAACTACCAAATCTAATCGTGATTTCAAAAAATTAAGTTTGGAAATGTTGCATTATTTTTCGTTTCTGTCTATTCGTGACAGTAAAACAGAAAAATTAGCTCAAGAGTTGGGATTAGGTTATGTTTCTACGGTAGATTCTGCTTTCTTGGATGCTCCTAAAGTTATTCTTCCAAAAGAAATTCAAAAAATTTTAGAAGGGAAAAAATATATGGTATTTGTTCCTAACTTATTAATTTGGCATTATGCTTATAAAGGAAGAATTTCAAAAGAAATGGTATTGTCTTTTTATTCACGGATGACGGATGTTATTGGAGCACATTATCCAGATCATGAAATTATTATGCTTCCTCAAACTTTTAATTACGGAAACTATGAGGGAGATGATATCCATTTGTTCAATGAGATAAAGGCCATGAAAAAAGACTATCCTATAACGGTTATCTCTGATCAGTATAGTAGTGATATCCAACAGACTATCATTCAAGGGGCATCATGCTTGGTGGGTGCCCGTTATCACTCTGTAGTATTTGCCATAAATAATAATGTTCCATTTGTAGCACTCAGTTACGAACATAAAATATCTGGTTTGTTGGAAACTTTAGGAAAGACAGAATGTATGTTAGATATTACATTTGCATTGGATAGTGAGAAAAAAACAAATGAATTTTTAGCTCTTTTCAAAGAGAAACTGAACAATATAAAATCTGATTCAAAAGTGCAGGCATTAGCAAAAGCCATTTCAAAGAAATGCTTCAGTTATTTTGTTAATCAACTTTGAGGAAGAAAGATAATCAAAATGAAATGTAGCTACAGACTATCGTGAATGTTATACAGGTAAAATATAAATGTATGATAACGAAGTTTTAATTTTTAATTTACTTAAGGTTAATGGTGAAATTTTCAATTGGTATTCCAGCTTACAAAGGAGTCTTCTTTAATGAGTGTTTAAATAGTTTGTTGCAACAAACTTATTCCGATTTTGAAATTATTATTGTGGATGACGCTTCGCCAGATAACTTGTTCCAAATAGTAGAAAACAATCAAGATATTCGTATTCAGTATTACAAAAATGAAACAAATATAGGGGCAGAAAATGTTGTCGATAACTGGAATCGGTGTCTGCAATATGCAAAAGGGGAGTACTTTCTTTTAATGGGTGATGATGATAAAGTATCACCATTATACTTAGAACAATTTGCTAAATATATAGAGAAATATCCACAGATTAATGTGTTTCATTGCAGAACTGCAATTATTGACCAACAATCGAATATAATTGATTTATCAGAAGGATGGCCTGAATGGGAAAGTATGCTTGATAATATTTATCACCGTATGAAAGATAGAAGGATTCAATTTATTTCGGACTTTGTATATCGAACAAGCTTCTTAAAAAATATGAATGGTTTTGTGAAATTTCCTCTTGCCTGGAATTCAGATGATGTAACTGCATTCGAAGCAGCAACTAACAATGGTATAGTACATATCAATGAAATTCTATTTTATTATAGAACCAATCCCTATAATATATCTACAACTGGTAATTGGATGTTAAAGGCAGAAGCTATGTTGCAAAAGGAAAAATGGATTGAAAATAAAATAAGCAAGATAGCTAAGACTAATAAACAAGAATGTATTATCTGTCAACTAATACAACAAAAATTACCTTCACAGATGCATTCTAAGCTTTTACAAGAACTATCTAATGGGGTAAAGGGACACAAAATCCACAATCTATTTTTTATACTTAAGAAATATAGGCTCACTTTTAGAGAATCAATTCATTTACTCCTTATTTGTATATTCAAATGATTCCTTATTGCATAATTTATATTCCTTTCATTTTATCATCAATTTTCGATTTCGATCGGACTAGTGAGAATACTAAAAGGAAAATAGTTTGGTTGTGGGTCTGTATATTAACTGTTTTTTGGGGAATACGATGGAATTGTGGGACTGATTGGGATAATTTTTATGATGTTTTTCAAGGATCTGATTTTAGTAATATATTCACTTTTACAAGAGGGATGGCTGAACCTATAGAGCCAGGTTATGTACTACTAAATGCGCTTGTAAAATCGCTAGGAGGCAATTATTCATGTTTCCTTTTTGTGTTTAGTTTTCTTATATTGTATTGTCTGGCACGTATTTCTTTTAAATACACAAGCTATCCATTGATTAGTTTTATATATCTAGTGATCTCTTTGGGAGTTATTTTTCCTAGTAGGCAGGCTTTAGCAATGGGGATATCTTCTTATGCCATACCATTTCTCATTAAACGCAGGTTTATAAAATATTGTTTTCCTATTTTGATAGGAGCTACCATTCATATATCTGTTCTGTTGTTGTTACCATTCTATTTTATTAATCCTTTAAAAGTAGGAAAATGGTTAATTGGAGGACTTTATATTTTATCCTTTAGTCTTGGGAACTGGCTTCCGTCTATTATTGGGTCTGTTTTAAATTTAAATTTGTTGGGACCTCTTATTGCTATTAGATTGAATTCGTATTCTCAGATTGTATCATCAATTAATGAAGATTTTTCATCCAGAGGAACAATGAGTATCATGTTAAGTCTTATGTTTCTTTTATATTTTATGGTGAAAAAGTATTATAGTAGTAGGGGGAAATTATTGAGCTATTCATTTCATGGTTTTTTGGCAATGGAAATGATTAGGAATATTTTTATGCAGACAATGCGAGATTTTATGCGTTTAGAATTATATTTTAAGCCATATGCAGCAATTTTATATGCTGTTTCATTTGGGGAGCTAAAATATGGTAAATATAAGTATGTGTCCTATCTTGTATTTATTTTACTGATGTTTTACTATTTCTTTAAAATGCTGACAGGAGTATTTTCAACTGAATATTTACCATATAAAACTATATTTGGATAATAAATGAATATTGCATTGATTGCTTATGGTTTCACAGGAAGTACCTTGCCATTGGTGAAACGTTTTTTAGAAAAAGGTCACAGTGTAAGTTGTTTTTATATAGTTAATCCTGGATCAAACTCACTTGAAGCCCTTGATTTTGATACAAAATATTTTTTTCCAGGAATATATAACTTGAAAAGTTTGGTCCTTGAACAATATTTAAACAGCAAAAACTGTAGCGCAAGTATTTGTGTGTTGATTAGAAAAAGAAAAAAGTTTGGGAATTCTTTTATCAATACCATTATTGACCGAATAGATACAAGAACAATAAAAAAAATATGTGTCAAAGTAAAAAATAGCCATTTTGATGTAGTTAATATTGTTGGACATATGTATCCAATGGATATGATAGGTGGCTTGCTTTTAAAGGAGAAGATCAAGATTGTGTATTCTTTGCATGAAATTTTTTTGGAACATGGTTCTAGTAGTCTGGAACTTACAACGGTTACTTCTTTTGCTTTGAAAAATAAGGTTCCAATAATAGTTCACTCTATGAATTCTTTTCATGAGTTAAAAAGATTTTCCAAAGATATACATGATATTTCTATCAAATTAATTCATTTTGGTGAATTTGAAACATATTTATTGCCATTTACTTTTAATAGTGCTAAATTGAATCTACATTCTTATCTTCTCTTTTTTGGAAGTATTCAGGCTTATAAAGGACTTTCAATATTATATGATGCAATAACTATTCTGAAAGAAAAAGGGCCTTTGAAATTTAAGATTGTTGTTGCAGGTAGAGGTCGTGATCCAGTTTTGGAAAAAATGAGAGAGAGTACAGATTATATTTTAATTAATAGATATTTGGGTAATGGAGAATTAGTTTCATTAATTAAAAAATGTAAAGCTATTGTATGTCCATATTTATCTGCTTCTCAATCAGGTATTCCTCAAACTGCTTTAGTTTTCAGAAAACCCGTTATTGCATTTAATGTTGGTGCTTTTTCCGAAATAATTGAGTCCGAGAAAAATGGGCTTTTGGTAGATGTGATAAATGCTAAAGAATTGGCTGTTGCAATTGAAAAAATGATGTGTAATGATTCTTTTTATGAAGGATTATTTCTTGAAGATAAGGCTATACATAATTCAGATGTTTATGATTGGGAGTATATCTGTAGTCAATATGAAGTTTATTTTAAAGAGTTAATAGAAGAATGAAAATTCTATATTTTGGTGGGGGATTGGGAAATCAAATCTTTGAGTATACTTTTTATTTAGCAATTAGAGAACATTTTCCTGAAGAAGATATAAGGGGAATCTATTTGAATTCCAAATTTAAGGAGCATGAGGGAGGGCTTGAATTAGAGAACGTTTTCAATGTAAAACTTCCGCCTACATCATTGAAGGCAAAATTGCTGACAGGGCTTATTTATTTGTGGAAAAAGATTCACCCTAAAACTAATCTATGTAGTTTACATAATACTATCGTGAATTGGGATGCTATAATATTTAATGCATTTAAATCAGATATCTCTTTTTATGAAAATAGAATTAATTGGTTGGAATTTAAGCCTATAAAACTGAGCAATAAAAATTTGGAAATAATTAATCGGATGCAAAGTACTAATTCTGTTTGTTTGCATATTAGAAGAGGTGATTTTTTGTCAATTGAATATATGAACATTTTAGCAAATATTGCAACTGTTAAATATTACGAAAGGGCTATAGAATTTGTTCAGTCAAAGTTGATTAATACTTTTTTCTTTGTTTTTTCAGATGATATTGCATGGTGTAAAGAGAATATGCAATTATCGCAAGTGACTTATATAGATTGGAATATAGGTAAGGATAGTTATATTGATATGTATCTGATGACATTTGCGAAAGCAAATATAATAGCAAATAGTACTTTTAGTTACTGGGGAGCATATCTTAATAGGAATAACCCTATTGTAATTTATCCAAAGAAATGGATAAATGCAGATTATTATCCTAATATTTTTCCTATTAATTGGATTGGTCTGACATCAGAATAATACTATGAATCTTCTCTTTTTAATGAAATATTTTGAGGTGGGTGGGCAGGAAGTTGTAACTTCTGTTTTAGCTGAAGGCTTTACTAAACAAGGACATAACATTGTCATTGTTTCATTTAATCCTCCAGCTCGCTTGATGAAGGAACGATTACCTGAAGATATACCATTTTACGTTCTTGATGGTTTTCATTATTCTAGAAAAAATATAAAAATGATACGGAATATATTAGAAAAGCATCGAATAAAAGTTGTTATTAATCAGTGGGGATTACCTTATCTTCCTATATTGGTTTTACGTAAAGCCTGTGGTAAACAAAATATAAAAATAGTGTCTGTTTATCACAATGATCCTGGGACAAATGCACGTCTTAAAATTGTAGAAGAGCAAATAAAACAAGTAGCAGGAAAGTGGCGCAAAATAATCTTAAAAATAAAATGGCATATATTTAGAATTGCGACAGGAGTATCTATGCATTATGTTTATAACTATAGTGATAGATATATGCTTTTGTCTCAGTCTTTTGTTGCTTCATTTAAGAGATTTGCCTATTTGACAAAAAATGATAAAGTACAGATCCTTCCTAATCCAATAACGATACCTTCTTCTGATTTTGTATTTGATTTTTTACAAAAGAGAAAAGAAGTATTATACGTTGGACGTATTGATGAAAATCAGAAAAGGATTCATAGAATAATTGATACTTGGGCTTTATTGGAGGCAAGTTTTCCTGATTGGAAGCTAATAATTGTTGGAGATGGAGTAGAAAAGAGAAATTTGGTAGAAAAAGTAATTCAGTTAAAGCTTAATAATGTTGTTTTTGAAGGGTTTCAAAATCCTTCTTCGTATTATAAGCGTGCATCGATATTGATTCTTACCTCTGAATATGAAGGATTTCCACTTGTGTTGGCAGAAGCAATGAGTTTTGGAGTGATTCCTGTAGTATATGGAAGTTATTCTGCTGTTTATGATATCATTTCAGATGGAGTAGATGGTGTGATTTTACCTTATAATAAAAAAGGGTATGATACGGAATTTGCAACAGAAAAAATGAAAGAATTAATGTCGGATGCTGATAAACGTAATAATTTGGCACAAGAAGCCATAATAACCAGTAAAAGATATTCGATGGAATCAATTGTAGATTCATGGAATAAATTATTTGCTAAATTGTAAAGGTTAACTTCTAATGAAAAACTCAGTTCGCTTCCTAAATCTTAATATCTTTTCTCTCACCCAAAAAGAGCTATTAGAGCAAATGGCCGAAGGTGTCCTCTACACCCCCAATCTCGACCACCTAATAAAGCTCCAGTACGACAGAGAATTTTACGACATCTACCAGCAAGCAGAATGGATAGTATGCGATAGCCAGATTCTTTATCTTGCATCAAAACTATTAAAGCGATCCTTACCGATGGCTATTCCGGGAAGCAGTTTCTTTACGGCATTCTATAACTATCATGCCAATAATCCTAATTGTAAAATTTTTCTGTTAGGAGCAGCCGAAGGAGTTGCAAAAAAGGCGATGGAGAATATAAACAGGAGAGTAGGGAGGCAAATAGTGGTCGGCGCTCATTCACCCTCTTACGGTTTCGAGAAGAACGAACAGGAGTGTGAAGAACTGATACATATTGTCAATGAGAGTGGTGCTACTGTGTTGTTGGTCGGAGCTGGTGCACCCAAGCAAGAAAAGTGGATAGCAAAATACCGTAGCCGTATGTCCGGTGTGAAATTATTTATGGCTCTTGGCGCTACCATCGACTTCGAAGCCGG
>ULMX01017107.1_pt1 | contig 14386 bp, 10 predicted proteins | sample 1951771 | NCBI WGS metagenome assembly ULMX01 (sample SAMEA4835562, study PRJEB28245) | human gut metagenome | biome: gut microbiome; material: fecal sample | place: Denmark | collected 2008 | reverse complement strand
CGGTCTTCCACTCCACAGACTTGGGAGCGGGAACCAGAAACCTCCTCTTGTATTCTTCCGGGGCTGTCACTTTCCCTGCACGGACCTGCCTTTCATGACCCGGCATATCCACCGCCGGTTCCGGGGATGGGGAAACGGGAGCTGACAGAAGGTTTCCCGTGAGTCCGACCCTCTCGAGAACGATATCGGAAAGCCGGTTCTTTTCCTTTTCTGAATCCATTGTCTTAAAATCTTAAATTATTAAATTACACAACTGGCATTGTTTCGGAATACAAAATAAAAAAAGAAGAGGACAGGACGGAACCACCTGTCACTTATAGTCATCCAAAGTCGGGGATTGTCATGATACACATGACGGGGGGACGAACATATGGTTCCATCCGGATGGTTCTTCCCATGCAGGAGTGACGTCAGAATCCTACTGTCCGTAGCGGCGTGGAAAAGCGGCGGGATTCCGTTCCTTGTCCACCGCCCCTTTCAAATCCTTATGGGCAGGTGTGGGAGCATGCATCCGTCCTGATACGGATTCTTGAATTATCGGTCTGTGGAAGTGTAAAAATATCAATCCGTTAATGGAGACAAGGAAGAAAAAACATAAGGCGTACACGGCTACATGCACGTTCTCCATTTGCAGAAGTGTAGAAGTGACAATCCATTAATGGAGACAATGAAGGAAAACCATAAGGCATACACGGTTACATGCCCATTCTCCATTTGCAGAAGTGTAGAAGTGACAATCCATTAATGGAGACAATGAAGGAAAACCATAAGGCATACACGGTTACATGCCCATTCTCCATTTGCAGAAGTGTAGAAGTGACAATCCATTAATGGAGACAATGAAGGAAAACCATAAGGCATACACGGTTACATGCCCATTCTCCATTTGCAGAAGTGTAGAAGTAACAATCCGTCAAAGGAGACAGTGAAGGAAGGCCATAAAGCATATACGGTTCACTGCCCATTCTCCATTTGTAGAAGTGTAAAAGTAACAATCCGTCAAAGGAGACAGTGAAGGAAAGCCATAAGGCATATACGATTCACTGCCCATTCTCCATTTGCAGAAGTGTAAAAATAACAATCCATTAATGGAGAATAGGGTATGGAAAGGGCAGATTTCCAGTACATACGTCTCCTTATTCCTGAATTATGGGCGTAAGTCACATGATTCAGGAGAGATATCCACCTTTTTATGGGGAGAGCAGCCGGCAAATGCCTGATGGAAATGACCCGAAAATCACAGGAGAATAGCCGTACAATGGGCTGATACACAATTCCTATTGGAGAAATGTTGTCCCCATTAGGGGACAGCAAGTTGTGTTTTCGTTTAACGAAAACAGGACGGTTTAACGGAGAATACACCGATAAACCGTTACTTATTTCAAGCTCCAGCGTCGCTTTTTACATATCTAACTATAATTCATTTGAAATCACAAAACAGATTGAACCGAATGTGGTTAGTTTGTCTGTTTATTTCATGTCCGAATCATTAGTATGCTATGTTGCAAAGTTCGTATTCATTATGAAAAAATCCGCTTACGAGAACAAGATATTCAGGTAATTTGCCATCCTTTCCCCAAAGAAGTTCGATGTTAAAAAGTTCAGAAAGCGTTTTGGCTATGTCAAATCCGAAGGCTTCGAGTGACGGACGCACTTTTTCCGGGTGTCGGCATGGTGTGCCGCAGTTACGCGTACACTCGTTATCTGAGCAGTGAAGACATTTACCTATATAGGCAAATGAACGCCCTCCATATTTCCGTTCCATATCCAATAATTCGCTCTCGATTCGTATCCGTTCCGGTAAAATGAGTTTTTGTGTATATTCAATCGGAATATCTTTGTCTTCAGGGATTATCTTCGTTGCCATAAGATGTGCATACTTGTATTGTCGGAGAAACGATTCCGTATCAAAATCAAATGGAGGACACCCCCAACTTTTACCGTAATTGGTACATTGTTTGCAAAGTTCAAGAAAATGTGGTTCGTCACGGAATTCGGCGATGTATCCTTCAACAGTGATGTCTGAAGTAAAATTTTCTACAGTGTATATACTCATTGTTTCAAAATCATTGTACCGCATAAGGAGTCGAAACGGATGTTTTCATTTTGGAAAAGTCTGTCAATGTATCCGCTTTTCTGCATTTCAGACGCGGTCAAGCAACTTAAATTCGGGGTATCTAACAATGCTATCGAATCGCACATGGACAACGCGATGTCAAGTTCATGTGTCGAGAACATGATACATTTTTTCTCGTCGTGGACAAGCCTACGAAGCAACGCCACAAGTTCGTAGCGATTAGGCATGTCAAGAAAGGAAGTCGGTTCATCAAGGAGAATGATAGGAGTATCCTGTGCCAATGCACGAGCAATCATCACACGCTGGCATTCGCCATCCGACATTTTATCCATCGTGCGGTTTGCATAAGCCTCCATTCCCACCGAAATGAGCGATTGCATGACTATCTCCTTATCTGTTTCTTGCATCCTACCTATCCAGTTGGTATAAGGAGCACGGCCTATGGCTACGACATCCTTGCACCGCAGGTTGGCGATGCGCGTGCGCTCGGTCGTGACGACAGCCAGCGTTTTTGCCATATCTTCGGTTTTCATGCAGGCGATGTCGTGCCCGTCGAGAATGATTTTTCCGGAATAACACCGGTTCAGACCGGCTATGGCGCGGAGCAACGTCGATTTTCCTGTCCCGTTTCTTCCGATAAGGGCTGTCAGTTGACCTTTTTTTATCGTGGCATTTACCTCGTGGAGCAACGAGTTTTCTTTGTAACCTATGGAAAAATGCTGTAATTCTATCATGCGGTGATGGATTTGTTGCGTAAAACCACCCATACGACGATTGGGATTCCCAATAGAGCTGTAATGGCGTTGATCGGCAAGGTGAATATTTTAGAAATGATGTCGCAAAGAAGCAATATCGATGCTCCCGAAAGAATTGTTCCGGGCAGAAGGACATGATGATCGCTATTTTGGAAAAGCATTCTTGTGACATGAGGCATAGCGAGACCTATGAAACCTATCGGACCGCAAAAAGCGGTTATCGTTCCGGCGAGCAGCGTTGTCGAGAGAAACAACAGGCTGCGTGAACGCCGAATATTCAGTCCCATTGTTACGGCATATTCCTCTCCGAACAGCAGGAGGTTAAGCGGTTTGATGGTCAGTACAGCCAACAGCAGTCCGGCAAACACCGATGGAACAAGAATCAGAAGTTGTCCGGAGGTGACGTCACCCAAAGCCCCCATCGTCCAAATGACAAAGGCTTTCAGCGATTCCTCTTTGCTGAGGTACTGCAATATCTGCACGACAGCACCTACGCCCGATGAGAACATCATGCCCAGAATCAGGATTACCATGATGTCTTTTATTCGCTGTCCGACGGCAGTTATCACGAGCAACACGACAGCCGCACCCACCCACGCTGCTCCGGCAATGCCTATTGATGAACCGATCCCGGCAAGTACCACAAGTGCCACACCGAGACTTGCACCGGAACTGATGCCAAGGACATAGGGACCGGCAAGAGGATTACGGAAGAGGGTCTGCATCTGAAGACCGCTGACCGATAAGGCAGCCCCGGCCAACAGTGCCACTATAGCTTTTATGAGGCGTATGTTGAGTACGATTTTTTCCGTGGCACGGGAACAATTTCCCCCGGTCAGTGCTGCCCATACATCGCGGATCGGAATGTTGACAGCTCCCACGGCCAAGTCCAGTAAAAAAAGACCGACCGTGAGCGTAATCAATATGGAGAATAATATAGTCGAACGGGAACGCATCTATTTCAGTTGCTTGTAATACACACACTCTTCCTGCACCAGTTCAGGATGGAATATCTTCACGAGGTCGCGGAGCACGATGTCAGGATTCACGACGGCAGACTCGTAATAGTCGTTACCCCCGGCTGTGTTGGTACGGGCGTTGTTGTTATACACCTCTCCATTTTTGAAACATCGGGTATCGGTGAATTTCGGACATGATGCCTTCAAGTCGTCAAGGGAGTTCGCCATTCCCACGTTCAACCACATGTCCGCATCCGACGCGAGCAGATATGCTTCTTCTAAGTCAATGGGGATAGAAGCGTTTCCCGTGTTCTTCTGGTAGATATAGCGGCCTCCCGCATCAGTAATCAAGCGGGCTACATAACTTTGGGTTGAAGGCATGAACCACGAGTCGCCATAGGGAACATTAAGCATAACCGAAGGAGTGCCGAGGGTACTGTCGGCCACTTTCTTTTTCAAGGCGTTGTATCTGACCGGGATTGCGGCAAAGGCTTTTTCACCCTTCTCACGTTTTCCTGTGACTTCTGAAAGCACTACCATCCATTCGGCCTTGCCGAGAGGCGACTCTTCAAGATAATCGCCGACATACATGAACGGTATGTCGAGTTCTTCGAGTTTGCTTTCCATTGCGCTTGCGCCGTTCACCCCATAGAGCAGAACGAGGTCGGGATCGAGCGAGAGCAGCAACTCGTAGTTGATGTTCCCTTCATAGCCGACATCGCCAATACTGTCGCGGCGGGCTTGGATGTCTGGGTTGGAAATGTAGTCGATTCCCGAAACGCCGGTTATACACCGGACTTCACCGATTGCGTCAAGCATGGCGATATGAGTGGAAGACATCGCCACGATACGTTTGGCGTCTCCTTTGAGTACCTGTCCTGCAAACCCTTCGGGAACCTCTTCACCGTTGCGGACGATAAACAGCCATGTGGTTACACTGTCCGCTCCCTGCCAGGGATTCCTGACGGTTATCAGTACGCTTTCCTTCCCGCCCGCCCCTTTGATGTCGAAGCCGGAGGCATATTCGGGAGCATAAAGCAGCAGGTTGAAATCATTGATTTTTGAGCTTTTGTTGTGGCAGCCTGTAAATGCCAGAGAAAGCAACAAAATCAGGCTTAAATTCTTTAATGCGTTCATATTGATGCAGATTATCGTTTACTATTTTTGTTTTTTCCGAACTTGGGTGTTATGCCGATGAATATCTCGAAATTGATGCCCGGCATGGGACGGGACAATACGGAAAGGTATTCTTCATCGAACAGGTTGTTGATGCTGCCCTTTAGCGACAGATCGGCCCATCGGAAAGAGAGCTGTTTTTCCAGTGTCACGTTATTCATGAAGTAAGGGGGCAGATAGCCCGTCAGGGTATAGTCATTACTCGACATGGTATAACGCTGGCTGTAATAACACCATTTGTAAAGCAGGCTCCATGTCCGCCATGACAGACGTCCGGTCACCGTTGCGGAAAACTCCGGCACGTATGGCAACTGTTTGCCGACGGATTGGTCTGCCGGACTCATCGGTTCGCTCTCGTTGATCGAGGGAGTCCACGAGAAAGTTCCGTTCATATCCAGTTTCCAGTCCTTTCCGAGCATTATATCAAGGTGGGCGTTGGTCTCTGCCCCGTAAGCATGTACCTTTTTGAGGTTTCTGGGGGAGAAGAATCCCTTGGTTGTGGGTAGCCAGATGATCCAGTCGTCGATGTGCGAATCGAACCAGTTGATACCACCGCTCAAAGCATATACATTTTCTTTCCCCACCGAGAACGACAACCCCACGTCGTATGTGAAGCCGTGCTCGCTTTTCAGGTCGGGATTACCGCCCGGCAGAAAATAGAGGTCGTTCAGCGTGGGAAAACGGTAGTTCCGGGAGATGGATGCTTTCGCCACGATATTGCCTTTTTTCGACAGTACCCCGTCGATGAAGAAAGCCGGGATAACCGGGGCCCATTCCGTACCGAACATATCCTCGCGAAGGACAAGCGAGGCGGCAAAACGATCGACAGGCCGCCATTTCGCAGAAACGGAACCGGAAAACTCGACACGTCCCTTGTCATACCCGACAACAGCCTTGTTACCTTCCTGCGAGATGATATTTTTGTCCGCGCTTTCCACCAAATGCTGGTGTACGGAAACACCGGCCGTGAACAGCCATTTCTCTGAAGGAGCATAATCCCCGTCCGCACTTCCGTAGAACGTGTTAATCTTACTGCGTGAGCGGGTCATCGAAGCCATTTCGCCGTTTCCCTTGTCCCGCTTGTAATCATAGGCCATCCATGTGTGTATATAGCCGCCTTTTACACCGACCTTCCATTTCTCCCGCACGCGATCCCACGAGAGGACGCCGCGAAACGTCTGCTCCCTTTGGCGGTTCTCGAAGTCCATGTCGTTCCCGTAATCCGTGCTGAGCATCGCCAGTTCCCGGTTGGAATTGATATACCAGGCGTTTAGCCCGAACTTGTCGCCTTCGCCCGTGTTATAATAAATTTCCTGCAAGACGTGCAGATCCTTATAAGCCCCGCTGCGGTTGCGTTCCGTCGGGTAATAGGAACCGATGATGTTCTTGTCCTCGTCATAGATGTTTTCCTTCTTGTCCCGGTTTCGGTATTTGTAGTCGTTGGGGGAAGAGGAATACACCACACGGGTGGAGGACTGCCAGTGTTTGTCACCGTAGGTCAGGCGGAGAAACTCGTCGAACGTGCTGAACGACCCCACTCCCTGCACGTACTGCAACCCGAACCCTTCATGGTTGGCCGGAGAAGTGGAGAGCCTGACCAGACCACCCAAGCCGCCGCCCGTTTCGTTTACCGATGACGTTCCGTGCAGCAGCGAGGCATCATCGATAAAGTAAGAAGGGATGGTGGAAAAATCCGTCATGCCCAGCATCGGGTTGTTAATGCGCATACCATTCCACGTCACTTGGGTATGCGAGGGAGAGGTACCCCGGAAAGCCACGGTGGATAACGTGGCGCGTCCGTAGTTCTTGACAAAAACGGATGAGTTGAATGTCAGCACATCGGCCATAGACAAGGCGATGTTCTCTTTCATGGCGATGGAATCGAAACGGGTTCGTTGCACGCCTATATCCTTCATAGGTCGTTTGCCCACCACCGTAACCTCCGGAATACGTAGTACCCTTTTGGTAATGCTGACGGAATTTTTCTGCTGGGCGGCAAGCAGAAAGGGCAGGCTTACCCCCACGAACAATAGAATAAGATGTCTTTTCATTTTTGTCCTCCTTCCTCGTTATTTCCAGCAGAAAGCTCCCGGAATGATTCCCACGTAAAATTCATCGATCAGCTTGCCTTGCGGCGAATAGCGATACACGATACCTTGTTGCTGGTAATCAATAGCGTCGGCCACATATACCTCCCCGTTGTTGGGATTGACCGTAAGGCCGTAGTATTTGGTGTCCCGAAACTCCAGAAAAGGCCGGACGGGAACACGGTCGGCTTCCACCGGCATTCGCCAAATATCGTTGTTGATCCAGTAAAGTGTATCCCGTGTACCGTTGAGCTGGACTTCCGAAGGCCAGTCGCCCAGCTTAAACTTGAACTGTTTCTCTACGGTGAAAGTCTCGGCGTCTATACGATAGAGAGACGGTGCCTCGTAACCGTATGGGCTGCCCTCGTAACCGCCATCCGTGATGGTCCACATCTTGTTGTATTTGTCCATGACCAGCGAAGTAGGTTGTATGCCGATGGTCAGTTCGTCCACGACCTTGTCCGTCTCCGTGTCGATTTTCAGGATGCGGTTCTGGTACGACCAGCAGTTCACATAGACGTACTTGCCGTATTGTACCATTTGTTCGGTGGAACCCGATTCCATGTCCATGTCTGGACATTCGATATAGCCGGTAATCTCGTATGTCTTGGGGTTGATGATGAAGATACGGTAGTCCCATATCTGCGTCACATAGGCTTTCTCATCCGACAGAAAATGGATATACCGGGGTGAGGTGAAACCTGTGATACGGCCCACTTCCTTGAAAGTATTGATGTCGATGGCGAAAATCACATGCGAGTTGTTCACCACGATCCAGCCTATACCGTCCCGGATAACCATAGACTGGGCCACATCGCCCAACTTGAACCCGTTGGCACGGTAAAACACTTCATTCTCCACTTCGCACGTGGCGGGATCGTAGTAGGAAAGCGTGGCATTGCTGTACTGGAAATTCCCCTCGTTGGTAATGAAAAGACCAGAGGCCGATACAGAGAAATCTTCCATCTCTCCGTAATCCCATTTCATGCAACTGCCGAAAACTGGCAGGCAGAAAAGAAAAAGGCAAATCCGTTGTATTGTTCTGCTCATTGTCATTCGGATAAAAAAGAGTACCCGAATCATTACGGGTACTCTGGTTAAGGTATAAGGTTTAATCCTGCTGCGTATATTGTTTGTCCTTCATATTTTGGAAGGTTGGGTTATACCCACATTTCGTCACGCTCCAACTTTCCCCCGTAATCATTCCGTTTTCTATAAACTTGCCGAAGAAAGTGTAGTCGGTAAATTTCGTCAAACCGTCAAAAACAACCCCATGCAAGGTCTCCAACTTCTCCATGGAAAGTGTTTCCTGAGAAAGAGAAGTCGCACTTTTTATCTGTAGCGTACCATCTATAGTCTGTAATTTATCACAAGTAATGCCTGTTGCTTTATTAACGAACAACCCTTCACCTCCTACGTGAAGCAATTCCGGAATATCCAGCGATTTACTTTGTAAAGATATTGCTAACGAACCCTCTCCCTCTTTATAATATACAGGAGAAGCTGAACAACAAACTTTGGATAGTAAGGGCAAGTTACAACTGGTAAAATTTCCAGATAAATAGAACTGTCCTCCCACTTCTTTCAAGACTGGCATTGTGATTGAAGCAAACATGGGTATTTGGATATATCCATATCCATCTATGATTTCCAAGTCGGGAAATTTGGCATTGCTTCGCATTTGGCCTGTCACATTTAGATTTCCATATACATGTTGAATTGTCGATATGGTATAATCGGTATTGTTGGTGGTTGGCTTACAAGTGAAGTCTTTGATATTCTTGAACGTGATTTCAGGGAACTTATTATTCGTGAGACTGGTGATGACAAAATTTACATTTGACAAATCTTCGGCTGTTTCAATTTTGGAGAGCTGCACCTTGTTTATAATTTCAATCTGGGGCGCTGTTTCTCCGAAGGTTTCAAATCGGGCGTTCGGCAACAGCAGTGTTCCGCTCACATCTTCAAGATAATCCAGCGTGATGCTTCCAAGTGTGGTGATCTTGCTCCAGTCGGGAAGTTGTTTGAGTGCCGTGAAATTCTTTATCTTTATCTGTCCCTTTATCGTTGTCAGTTTGTCCATTCCACCGAAAGCCTGAAGCACGTCATTTCGTTGGGGAACAAAACTACCGGTAGGAGGAGCTTCCATATTGGCTTCCATAATAATACTTCCGTTTACTGTTTCGATTTCCGGAAGGTTGATGGTTTCCAACATCACGGGGACGGTATGGAAATCAAGGCCACCGGTCTCTTTCAGCTTAAGGAAGCTCATGGAAGTCAGCTTGGCAAGATTGTTTACGGACAAGACCCCTCCGACACTTGTCAGTTCCGGTATTTCCAAAGACGCAATCGAACCGGCTGCTGTGTTCTCTTCATTGAGTCCTTGAAGATTCAGATCCTGACCTACAGTAGTCAGAACCGGAAACTCAAAACTCTGTAACGACGACGCATTGAACATCACGCTTCCTTCAATAGTTGCCAGTTTCTCGAATAGGACATACGTCACTTGGTCGTTATATACCGATATGTCTCCGGAGAGCGTTTCCAATGCTTTCATGGAAATCATGTGAAGTTCCGTAGCTTTCGAGGCGACATCGGTCGAACCTACCTGTAAACCTCCGGCAGAAACGATATTATCCAACCCTGTCAAGTCTGCACCGTTGTAACTGTTACGAATGACAATGTTGCCAGTAACCTCTTTCAAAGATGCCAATGCAGATATGTCAGTGATTTTTTCTGCCTCTTCCGCATCAGAGCCGATAATCAGGTTCCCTTTGACAACGGTTGTTTTGGTTGCGGCAAAAGAAGCTACCTCCTCGGTGGTCTTCAACTCCACATCTCCGTCAGATTCTATCTCGCTTTTCACGACCTTATAGGTATATTCGCGGGCATCTCCGTTATAGGATGTCACCCGGAAGGTTCGTTCGTTATCCCAGTCCGTTACCGTTTCAGGATCAGGTATGATTGTTGCAGAAGTTGTGTACTTGAATTCCACTTCGGCGTTGTTCAGCGATACCGTATAGGGAACGGTTATTGTTACTGTATTGTCCGTAATGTCGGCCGTGTACGATTTCCCGTCCACGGTCATCACGACCGATGTGATGAAATTTTCATCTGCATCTTCAGGTATAATTTCATCGTTTTTGTCACACGCTCCCAAAAAGAACAAGGATAGGAGCATGGGAAGAAAATAAATTTTCATACTTGTAATTTTTATTATTTGGTTAGATCCTCAAAAGAAAATACCTCCGTAGAAACTTCGCCCAGCCAGCCGCTTTTGGCCAGAACACCGCATTGTATTTTGATAAAGTCAATATATTGCAGATTGGCTTCCGTTCCATCGGCATGGATGGCATTGGAAATTTTGAAACCGTTCCTTTGTCCGCTTCCATCCACCGTACTGCCGCCTTCTATCTGGTCGTTTCCGAAATTATCCACGTACCCCCAGTCATAACTCTGATTATCCCAATAACCGGTTTGAGAATCTTGGGTGTTGCGGGCGGCCAGACAAGTGCCTGTCAGGGTATAACTGTTTTCCGAAATCCAAGCCGGATAATAATAGTCTTGTGTATGATAAGCGGACAGATAGTCTACCCAGCCGTTTCTACCGTCGGAACTGATCCATTGGACATCCATTTTTTTGCCTTCCGGACGGTAATAGGTCACTTCAAAATTCTGTATTGTTTCTTCCTTGCCTGCTTCAGATCCTTTCAGTTCGTACCACTCGTCATCCGGCAATCCGTTTCCGTTTATATCTTGCATGACCCATACGATACCCGGTTCGGAACTGCCGTCAAAGGCGTTCCCCTGAACACAGAAATCATATTGGTTACCCGAATTGGGAATACTGTGGTCGAAGCCGACGATGATATAACCCCCGAAAGAACCTAAAGAGACGTGCAGTTTGTCTTTCAAACGCTGTGTTGCCCATGCGACAGCCGCTTCAGGGGATGTTTCGTTGCCGGTCATACCGCCTATCGTGCTCGTCTCGTTGATAAATTGGCCGGGAGCTGGGGTATATTCATAGACTTTATTCCAGAGCTTGGAACTTCCCGAAGCCCGGAAGCCGTCTTGTTCCTTTTTGTCCACACAAACGACTTTTACGGTGGCAGTGACAGCCGTTTTCCCTTTGTCGATATTCCTGCTTATTTTTTCCGTCGGTGTGTCTTCCGACACAGTACAGGAGACGGTGTATTCTCCGGGTGCGGACGGCGTGAACTTGAACATGCGTTCCACTTCTCCTTCCATGACCTGACCGTCCACACTCCACTCAAAACGGGGATTGTCGAAATACTCCAACAACGGACGCAGGAAAACAGGACGGTCGGCAAAAGTGTACCTGTCCGTGGATGTTTGCAGGTAAGACGGGGTCGGGAATTTGACAACGTAGGGCATCGTTTCCACGACCTCTACGCTTACGTCTTTCGTTGTTGTCCCATCTATATTGGAAGCGTTGATTGTCACCGTATAAACACCGAGTTCTTTTTCATTGAAAGTATAAGTATTCTCGGTGGAAACGATTTTTCCTTCCCGTACCCATTCGATTTTGAACCCTTCGACATCCGAATGCTGAATATCGGGAGTAAATGTGTAATCGGTATTCCGGACGACTTTTAGCCCCTGCGAAGGTAGTGCCAGTGAGATGACCGGAGGGGTGAGTTCTTTCACTTCTACTTTCAGTTCCTCTTCGGCATAGCCTTCCGCATTGTCTACTCTTAGTTTGACATAAAAATCCCCGCATTCATTCCATGTACGTTGAAGAGACGGACCCGAAGAAACCAGCGTACCGTCTATCGTCCAAGCAAAAAGAGCATCTTCAACATTCTGGTATGTCGGGGCGATAGTCAATTCGTGATCGACCTTGACCGTGTAAATACCGGTCTCGCTGTCAAGTTCTATTATAGGTTGTCCTCCTACTTCTTCGGTAATGACTTCATCCTTGTTGCAGGAGGTGAACAGCATACAGGCAGAAATAATAAAATAGTGAAAACGATGCATGATGTGTGGATTTTAGAAAAATAACAGGGATACCCCCGACAGAAGGGATATCCTTGTATTCTTTTTATTGTATGGTGATATCATCAATACAGATATAAGCCGGAGTATTCAAACCGTATGCTCCCGAATCCGAACCCTCGAAGTTGAATTTCACACTTTGCACCCCTTCGGCATTGATTTCCCAATAATCCCATGTCGTGATAGGATCAACCTGTTGTTGGCCGTTACGATAATCGGCTAAAAGACGTTTGTAAGTGCGGATCAGACCGCCATTCGCATCATAACATTCCAGATTCACTTGGAAATACCCTTTCATCTCTTTCAGAGGAGTCGCTACCCCCGTAGAACCGAACTGATTACCATAAGTAATGACACCATAAGTGTATGAGGTGTTGCAGATCCACAGGCCGACCAATTTCCGGGGAACATTGAAATAAAATTCTGGTTTAGCCATCCATGCCTGATTGTAAGCATCCACATATCCGTAAACGACACCGAAATTGGAACCGCTGTGCCCGGCTTCCTTATTCTGTCCTTCCGCTTCCACCGCAGTGTTATAGACAGAACATTGGTTTAGATAAGAATACCACCAGTCTCCGGTATTTCCCGACTGATTGGAGCGGATGTTCCAGTTGGAAAGTGCGATGCCGCCGCTGGAATACTCTGTGCTTCCACCTACAGTATTAAACATTGAAAGGAAGAGATATTCTTCCGGAGTATTGTCGTAAATGGTGGTTACTTGAGGATACCCTTGGTACGAATAAAGATTTTCTCCGGCCGAGGTAGGTCCTGCTAACATGCCGGGATCGAAATCATCGAAAGTGATAGTTAAAGTACCGTCCGAATTTGTCACAGCACGGGTTTGCGAAGTTCCGGAATCAACCGGGTCCATCAAAAAGTCATCGTCCGAGCTACAGCCAGAGAACAAGGCGGTTGCGGTAAATAGACAGGCACCTGCCAGAAAGCGTAATTTTCTTTTCATAGGTCACTCATTTTAATGTAAAACATATTATTAACAAACACAAAAAATTCCCGTTCGTGCGGACTTACACGAACGGGAATATGTCTGTCTTCAAATATTGAATGGCCGATGAGCTATTCCTTATTTGATTACGACCCGTATATCCCGCAGGTGTAAATCTCATTCCGGTCATGGCAGGTCTTCTGACTCGTCCCGGTCATCGTGCCTTCCCGGTATTACACCAGTGGCAAAAGTTCGATGTCCGTTTTTGTGGACTCACAGCAGCGGGTACTGTCCCGGATTTTCACCGGGTTCCCTTTTCATTCGGAAGGCGTAAACCTCCCGAAACCATTTCCCGACTGCAAAATTATCTATATTACATATCAATTCCAAATAATTCATAATATTTATAATAAAACACACAAAGCATGACAACCGTACTGTTTTAATTAGAGCATTCAAGTTTACGACAAACGAAGACGGTAATTATCATACACAATATCCATAAACCAACAAAACAGCTTGCCATTTTCCATAACAATGCGTTCTGGAATAGATAACTGTTAGCTGCAATTATGCAAGCAAAAAAAGCAGACAGAATAATGACTATTAATATCATGCACCAGAAATTAATCCTATAAATTTATGGAAAACAAGTAAGGGAATGGAAGTTCCGTTGCCGCATGGATGCAGGTGAAGGACCTTCTCTTTTAACGTTGGATACGCCAATGCACGCCAACGGAAGACTCTGATATTATCTGTTTGGAAAGGATATAGGATGTGCGTTACTTTGTCGCATATTCAGAATCTTAAAAAGAATTTTAGTATGGAACTGACAATTATTGAAACAAGCGCGTATCAGGAGTTGAGAAAGCTGGTCAGCACGCTGGTCGTACAGATGGGCGACTTCCAGAAAAAGATTGCCCCGCCTGCGCCGGACAAGTGAATGGATGCGCAGGACGTATGTGATGGACTTATGCCCAAACACTTTCTGAAGAGTTTCCAGCAGCATCCCCTTGAGTATGGCCAGAACGGCAAATGCGTGGCGTCCGATGTGCGGGGTGACCTCGCCCCGGAGTTGCATTTCCTGCCTATGATTCCAAGACTGAGCCGCATGGCATTGTATTCGCCTACCGGAAAGACATATTCGGGGAGTCTTTCTTTTCATCCGTACCCCGGTATTTTTCAATCAGTTCGATAGCAATGGGCAATAATTTTACGACATACGCCACTCCCGTTTTTATACGGTTGCCCATCAGCCATGTACCGCCGTCGGAGTCGGTATGGATATTATCGTATGTTATGGCTTTCAAGTCCACATAGGAAAGACCGGTGAAGCACATGAACAGGAACATGTCGCGCATGGCACGCTG
>ULMX01017305.1_pt1 | contig 14906 bp, 10 predicted proteins | sample 1951771 | NCBI WGS metagenome assembly ULMX01 (sample SAMEA4835562, study PRJEB28245) | human gut metagenome | biome: gut microbiome; material: fecal sample | place: Denmark | collected 2008 | reverse complement strand
GCAGCCGCCATGAATCAGGCATTCTTTACCTTGTCCCTCGGTATCGCGGCCATTGAAATTTTCGGCAGCTACATGTCTGATGAGTTTACGCTGACGGGAGAAGCGGTGCGGATTACCGCGCTTGATACCTTCGTGGCGTTTATTTCGGGACTCATTATTTTTCCTGCGTGCTTTGCATACGGTGTCCAGCCCGATCAGGGACCGGCTCTCATTTTTATTACTCTTCCGAACATTTTTGTAAATATGCCTCTCGGACAGTTATGGGGCGCTTTGTTTTTTGTCTTCATGACCTTTGCCAGCTTTTCTACGGTGACGGCGGTCTTTGAAAACCTTATCGCCTGTTCCATTGATAATTTCGGCTGGAACCGTAAGAAAGCGGTGCTTGTCAATTTAATCATCATTTTCCTGTGCAGCATTCCCTGTGTCCTTGGGTACAATGTTCTTGCAGACATGCATTTCATCGGCAGCCGTGACGTGCTGGACAGCGAAGATTTCCTGGTAAGCAACCTGCTCCTTCCCTGCGGTGCGCTGGTTTACCTTTTATTCTGCGTCACCAAATGGGGCTGGGGCTTTGATCATTATCTGGCGGAAGTGAATAAAGGAAGAGGCATCAAAATGCCGGGTGCCATGAAACCGTACTTCCAATATGTCCTGCCGGTGCTGATCCTTGTCATTTTAATCCGCGGACTGATGTAGGATTGGAAATATAAAGCCGGTTATGGAAAAGCATTTTGGGGGAAAGAAGTATGGAAGAAAGAGACAGTTTTAAATCCCGCCTTGGTTTCATCCTGGTCAGTGCAGGCTGTGCCATCGGTATCGGGAATGTGTGGAAGTTCCCATATATTACCGGAGAATATGGCGGTGCTGTTTTTGTACTGTTTTATCTGGCGTTTTTAATCCTTCTCGGGATTCCGGTGGTTACGATGGAACTGGCTGTCGGCCGTTCGAGCCGCAAAAGCGTGCTCCGCGGTTTTGAAACGTTGGAACCGAAAGGAACGTACTGGCATCTGCACGGATGGGTGTGTCTCATCGGCAGCTATATCCTTATGGTTTATTACACCACCATTTCCGGATGGATGGTTGATTATTTCTGGAAATTCCTGAGCGGTTCCTTTGTGGAAGCATCACCCGGCAGGGTAGCGGATATTTTCGGACAGATGGTTTCCAGTCCGATGGAACTCATGTTTTTTATGGGACTTACTGTACTTGTAGGGTTTGCGGTCTGTGCAGGCGGTGTGCAGGGCAGTCTCGAAAAAGTGACAAAGTTCATGATGCTTGGACTTTTGGGGCTGATTATCCTTTTGGCGGTGAACAGCGTCATGATTCCCGGCGGTGAAAAAGGAATTGCATTTTACCTGCTTCCCGACTGGGGGCGGGCAGTTGAGGCCGGTCTCGGTAATGTGGCGGCAGCCGCTATGAATCAGGCATTTTTCACTTTGTCTGTCGGCCAGGGTTCCATGGAAATATTTGCGAGTTACATGGATAAGAAGAACAGTCTTGGCGGAGAAGCGGTACGAATTACGGCGCTTGATACCTTCGTGGCGCTTCTCGCCGGCCTTATTATTTTTCCGGCGTGCTTTGCATACGGTGTGGAACCGGATCAGGGGCCGTCCCTGATTTTCGTTACGCTTCCGAATATTTTTATCAATATGCCTATGGGGCAGATCTGGGGCGGATTGTTCTTTGTTTTTATGACATTTGCCAGTTTTTCCACGGTGACCGCTGTATTTGAAGCACTTATCGGCAACTGTATGGATAACTTCGGATGGGGCCGCAAAAAGGCTGTTTATATCCTTTTACCGCTTGTGTTTTTCGGCAGTATCCCCTGTGTTCTCGGATTTAATATGTGGTCTGATGTACAGATTCTGGGGTCAAAAGGGATCCTTGATACAGAAGATTTCATTGTAAGTAATCTTGTGCTTCCCATCGGTTCCCTGATTTTTGCCCTTTTCTGCGTGTCGAAATACGGCTGGGGATTCGACCATTATCTGAAAGAAGTGAATACCGGCGACGGCATGAAGATTCCCCGCTGGCTGAAACCGTATTTTCAAATTGTCCTGCCGCTTCTGATTACAGTCATTGCAGCGCGCAGTCTGATCGGATGATTTGATTTCATAACTCTCCTCAGGGGGAGTTTTTGTTTTGCTGATAGTGTATACTTAAAGCGATGAAAATAAATAGTTTATCCTGTTTATGAAAAAGAGGTGCTGAATGACAAAAGAAGAACGGGCTGAAAAATGGAGCCGGGGCATACCGGAAATGGAGTGCCTGACGCAGCAGGAAAAAGAAGAGATATGCCGGCGCGTTACTTTCCAATTATTGGTTTTAACAGGGCTTCTGGCAGGTGCCGCCCTTTGCTGTCTTTTTTTCCTTTCGCTGGAAGATCCGGCGTTTTTTGATGTGTTGAACCACAGTGCGGATAAAGTGAATGAGGTTCATAAAAACGTGCATTCCATGGCAAAGCGGCAAGGTGCGGCCGTTATGAGCCTTCCTTATGTGCTTCCCCTTGTTTTGCCGATCGTGATTCCGGTGCTTGCCGTCGTTTATTTTCTGAAGAAGCCGCTGTTGAGAAGGGAAGCGGGGAAATTATCACAACGGTGGCGCCTGGAAACGGATGTGAATACGACTGTGCAGTTTGCCTCGGAAGATATCAAAAAAACAATGGAACTTCTGCAAAAAGATGATGTGCAGTATCTGATCCTGACGCCGCCTGCGCCCGTCATGGGCAGCCTTTTCATGCAGACCGCTCATGATGAGGGGAATCTGTTTACTCTGGAAATCAGCAAGGCGGAAGAAGGTGGAAGCGTCATTTATGGAAAAGAGAGGCAGACCGGGGAGCAGGTACTGTATGCGCTGCAAAATTACAGGAACCGGAATATCATTCCCGATACCTCCGGCTGGGAAAAGCTGTACACACTTAAAGATACACCGGATAAGAGGAGTGGCGGGGATCCGGCTCATACGCCTGCAGGCGGACAGGATGGAGTGGGCACATTCCTTCGGAACCTTCGCGAAAAGGGGGAGGAAATGCTGAATCACATTTATTGGGCCTTTGACGAAAAAACATATACATCAGTAGACACTTTTTCTGAAGATTTGAAAAGTTATATGGAAGACAACTGTAAAAATTGGAAACCGGAGGAAACCGCTGTGGAAGCGGGAAAAGTCTATATTGTCTATGAAGCGTTCCTTTCAGGGAGAGAAGAACTGCTTGCCAATGAAAAGGTGGTCGATGAATCTGATTTGGATGAGGAGAATCGGATAGACGGTCTGTTTCAGACGGATATAGAAGCCCTGCTGTCCGCAGATAACGGAAGATGTTTTACGAGCGGGGAGCTTTTGATGAAAGTGCACAACCAGCTGGCAGGGAAAGATTTGGGCGATCATTGTTTTTTCGAAGGACTGGAACGGGTAGAGACGGAGGATGGCATTCCCCGCTGGCGGGTTCGGCTCGGCTCATGAAACCCATGCGGGAATGTCTGATTGACTTTCTGTCATCATAAACATTTATATTATACAAATAAGGTATAATGTGACGATTTAAGTGTAATCCTGAAAGCAAAGTGGTATATTTATCTAAGATGTTCATTTTATTTTTATCTTTGAGGTGATGAAATGGCAAACTACAATCCTTATGAAAATATGCTCCATGTTTTGGACAAGGCAGCCGAAGTTTTAGGTTACAAAAAGAATGACTATGAATTTGTGCGTTATCCGGAAAGGGAACTGACCGTGAGCATTCCGATTACCATGGATGACGGCCATGTGGAAGTGTTTTCGGGGTACCGTGTACAGCACAATACGGCCCGCGGCGCGGCAAAAGGCGGTATCCGCTTCCATCCCGCTTCTGACGAGAATGAAGTAAAAGCTCTTGCCGCATGGATGACCATAAAGAACGCGATCGGAAATATTCCTTACGGCGGCGCTAAAGGCGGTATCAAGGTGGATCCCCATAAACTGTCCCAACGTGAACTCCAGCGTCTGGCACGCGGTTATGTGCGTAAAATTTTCCCGATTATCGGACCTGACAAAGATGTGCCGGCGCCTGATGTAAATACAAACGGTCAGATCATGGCATGGATTGCTGATGAATACGCCGCCCTTTCGGGTAAATGGGAACCGGGGGTCGTTACCGGCAAACCGCTGGCGACCGGCGGCTCTCTCGGCAGAAATGAAGCGACCGGACGAGGACTTCTCTTTACACTGGAAACCTGGTGCGAAAAGAATCATAAAAAAATGGACGGACTCACCATGGCCGTACAGGGATTCGGCAATGTAGGTTCTGTCGGGTCCCTCCTGATCCACCGGCAGGGGGTAAAAGTGGTCTGTGTCGGCGATATTAACGGTACCTGGTACAACCCGAATGGTCTTGATATCGAAGCGATGTATGTATATGCAAATTCCCACGGAAGATCCCTGAAAGGCTATACCGAAGCGGGGGCAACCATCATTCCGGATATGGACCTTTTCTCTCAGGACGTGGATGTGCTCTTTATGGCGGCAATGGAAAACCAGCTTAATGAAAAGACAATGGAACTGGTGAAAGCTAAACTGGTACTGGAAGGCGCTAACGGCCCGACCACCGAAGAAGCGGATATCTGTTTTGAAAAGAAAGGCATCGAAGTGCTGCCTGATGTCATGTCCAATGTAGGCGGTGTGGTCGGTTCTTACTTTGAATGGGTACAGAACCGCACCGGTTACTACTGGACAGAAGACGAATACAATGAACAGTTGAAAATTAAAATGCGCCAGGGCTATGAAGATGTACTGGCACTGAAAGAAAAATATAAAGTCACTTATCGTCTTGCCGCGTATATGCTTGCGCTCCAGCGTGTGGTAGAAGCGCAGAATACAAGAGGTTTTCTCGGATAATTGAAGAACATGCAAAGAATCGGCTTCCATAAAGGGGCCGGTTTTTTATGATAACTGGAACAAGTACGGTTTTAGAAAAGCAGAAGACGGATTACGGACTGTGGTGTTATGGGGTTCTCCATTCCCATTCGCTTCGTATATACCTGCTTTCTTTGGGGATTTCCCTGCATCTTTGACGGAGGCCGGCGTATGTCATATGATATAGAAGTTATGACGGTTATTACGGATTAAAGTATAGGACGAAAGGGGCTGTCTTATGATGGCTGCATTGAGAGATTGTATGCCTATGACATCCTGGCTTGTGCTGACTATGTATTTTTGCTTTTTCTGTCTTACCTGCCGGTATGTCATCGAAGGGCCGGGCGGGAAGATCTTTTCCATCATCTCTTTTATAATAGGCGGTACTGTCATTGCCATGGATACGGGAGAAAGCACTGCGGGAGGCATCATCTGTCTGCTGGGCGTATTGAACCTGGCCATCCATAGACCGTATTTTGGCCGTAAAGTTGCTCCGCGGTATGTTACGTCATTTTTTTCTACAGATTTGGAATATGATCGGAGGAAGCTGTTTTTCGCCAGTATACTGCTGGCAGTTCCGGTTGTACTTTTCTGCCGCTTCCTGTTTGGAATGGAGTCATTGTGGCTGATGGCCGTGTGTGCTTTCCTTTCCGTTTTCTGCATGCGTGATATCCTTCTCCATTGGGTGGATCCGTTTTGTATCCATGGGAAAGAAAGCAAAATTGTCACGCTCCGTGATTATCAGACGCGGAGGATGAGGGGCAGACATTACCGTCATGTAAATATGCATTTTTTCTGGTTTAAGGAAAGCGGGCCCTATGTGGCGGATGCGTGGCGCCAGCGGCTGTTTGTTGATCATATCGGTTCAAAATACCAATGTGTAACGGGAAAGGGCCTTTTTGGAACGGAATATATCGTTCGTGTGCAGTTGGCGGAAGACCATGGAATCCGGTCTCCGGAGCCAATGGGGTATGGGAAAGGGCGGCGTCTTACGAGGCAGATGTATTCTAACTATTTCATGCTTCCTTTTCTACTCATGGGGATACTGCTCATCATCTTGCCGGTGATAGGACTGACCGTGCTGTCTGCGGCAGAGGTATCATTTCCTCCCGGTTATCTTCTGCTTTATGCGGGGCTGCCTTTTCTTCTGGGGGTAATGAGTCTCTTTCTGGGGCTGTGGGTGCGGCGCAGGCAGTCGCGGAATCTGGTTCATCTGGGAACAGGGCGGGAAAAAACATTTCGCCGGTGGGAACAGATCATGCCGGAATTGCAGGAGCTTACAGAAGGAGAAAAAGCGCGTATTTATGATGAAGTAGTATGGAAGATCAGGATACTTGTTCTTGTTGTATTGATCCTGCTGGCGGGGATTCTGCTGCTTGCCCTTCCTGCGGCGCGGAAATGGTTTGTGGAAGTGTATTTCCCTTTGCTGCGATATATTGCGGATTCTGCGGCAGAGATGCCCGATTTGTATAGCGGTTATGGGGTCAGGCTGTTTGCTTCGTCCCTGTCGCTTCCGGCCATGTTCTTTATTCTGCATTTGGTAGTGAAAAAGATTTTTTTGCGGAGTTTTCTTCATACAGCATGGGAACATGTGAAAAACAAGACATAGTATAAATTGGATATGGGAAAACTTCATTTTATGCAGAAGGGGTCAGGGATTTTCTTGGATAAACAGATCAGGAAAAGAAATCAGCCCCGCAAGCGGAGGATATATTTTCTGCAAAAGAACATAGCCGGAATGGGATACCGGTATCAGAACGGATTTGAGAAAGGAAAGGGACATCATGGATCCTTTTTTGTGGCTTGTGGGATTTGTAATCTTTGCAGAGAGTGCATTTTTTCTTGGCATTTTGTTTGTACTTGCCTTTTACGGCTGGCGTCTGCTCCGCCATATCTGGCAGGGGACAGCGTTTACCGCTTATCATATAGAAAATGAGATACTGTATATCCATAATGTGTTTGAAACTTCTTGTCCCCTGTCCGATATAGAACGGGTGGAAGCAAGGAAAGTACTACTATACCGCCGCCCGCTGAGTGGGGGCGCCAAGTACTTTATTCGTCTGTATCGAAAAAACGGCAGGAAGACAGGCATGATAATCTGGGGAGAGGGATTTAAGTATTATAATTATGAAAGTGCCGAGGAAAAATTGAAAGAGTTTTTTCAATTGATGGAGTCTCGGGGGATTCCCTGCCGGATGACGGATAGATGGGATTGGTTTTTCCATGCATAAAAAAACAGGGAATGCGTTTTTTGAATGAATTTCACTGAAGCGGTATCGGTATGGAAAGAAAGGGTAAAGCCTCCTGTATACTGCTCTTTAGTATCTCATTTCCGTGTAGAGATGAAATGCTTCCCGCAATAAGACCTGCAAAAGTATCCGTCATCCCCGGCGGGTGCTTTTTCGTTGGACAGAACTATTTTTTCCTTTAGATACAGAAGAGAAATATGTCTCTGCGGAAATAAAAGGCGCATGCGGGGAAACATGAGGACGGCGGGGAAAGCTTTGTGGTAATATAAGTGTGTATAAACAGGTTTGTTCCATTTATTTCCGTTCTGTCATTTGGAAAATATATGAAAGAGAAGGTGTGCACTTTGTCTGACATTAGACGGCTTTATGTGAGAAAGAAAGAAAACTTCCGGCAGGGAGAAGAAAGTCTGACTGCCCAGCTGAAAGAAATTCTTGGTGAAAGGATTCATGAAACGGCCATTTACCACCGTTATGATGTGGATCATCTGAGTGGTGACGATTATGAAAAGGCTGTGGCGACCGTTTTCTCCGAACCGCCGGTAGACTCCGTGCAGGAGGAATTACCGAAAGGGGATATGGTGATCGCTGTGGAATTCCTTCCCGGCCAGTATGATCAGCGGGCGGACTCGGCAGAACAGTGCCTTGCTATTGTTACAGGCCGTGACGGTGCCCGTGTACGGTGTGCTCTGGTGTATGTTTTCCATGGTGATTTTACAGACGGAGATCGGGAAAAAATTTTGAAATTTCTTGTAAATCCTGTGGAATCAAGAGAAGCATCTCTGGAAGAAGCGGAAACACTGGATCTGCCGGTTGAAGAGCCGAAGCCTGTGGCGGTTGTAGAGGGGGTCCGTGAATTGGATGATGACGGGATCGACAGACTGATTAAAGACATGGGACTTGCCATGAGCCATGATGATCTGGCTATGATTCGCGAATATTTCAGGACGGAAGAAAAGCGCGATCCGACAGTCACTGAGATCCGTGTACTTGACACTTACTGGTCCGATCACTGCCGTCATACCACGTTTTCCACGGAACTTACCGAAGTAGGAATTGAAGACGGTATTTTCACCAAACCGATCAAAGAGGCATGGAATGAGTACGCAGATAGCCGTCTTTGCGTGTACGGAGAAAAGACCGACCGTCCTGTGACACTCATGGATATGGCGACGGTGGCCGTGAAGGCGCTTTGCAAAGAAGGCCGCCTGGAAAATCTGGACTCTTCCGAAGAAATCAATGCGTGTACAATCAAAGTGACGATTGACACTGTCGATGGAGAAGAAGACTGGCTCCTTCTCTTTAAGAATGAAACGCATAACCATCCTACGGAAATCGAACCTTTCGGCGGTGCGGCGACCTGTCTCGGCGGCTGCATCAGAGACCCGCTGTCCGGACGTTCTTATGTATACCAAGCGATGCGTGTCACTGGCGCTGCGGATCCGCACACACCGCTTTCCGAAACACTTACGGGCAAATTACCGCAGAAGAAAATCGTTGTGGAAGCGGCGAAAGGGTATAGCTCTTACGGAAATCAGATCGGTCTGGCAACTGGTGAAGTGAAAGAGTATTATCACCCTGGATTCATGGCAAAACGCATGGAAATTGGCGCTGTTATAGCAGCGGCTCCGGAAAGCCATGTCATTCGTGAACGGCCGCAGGCCGGTGATGTGGTCATCCTTGTGGGCGGCAGGACAGGCCGTGACGGTATGGGCGGCGCGACAGGCTCATCTAAAGAACTAAATACGGAATCTATCGAAACCTGCGGCGCGGAAGTGCAGAAAGGCAATCCGCTGACGGAGAGAAAAATCCAGTGCCTTTTCCGCCGCGGCGAAGTGACCCGTCTGATCAAGCGGTGCAACGACTTTGGCGCGGGCGGCGTATCCGTGGCGGCAGGGGAACTGACAGACGGTCTTTCCATCAACTTGGACAGCATGCCGAAGAAATATGAAGGACTTGACGGTACGGAACTGGCGATTTCCGAATCACAGGAAAGGATGGCGGTGGTTGTCAGGAAAGAAGACGCCGATCGTTTTATTTCCTATGCAGCGGAAGAAAATCTGGAAGCGACAGTCATTGCCGATGTGAATGACAGCGGCCGACTTGTCATGACCTGGCGGGGCGATAGGATCGTTGATATTTCCCGTGCCTTCCTTAATACAAACGGAGCGTCCCAAAGAAAAGATGTATATATTGCCAAACCGGATGAAGAAGGCTTTTTTGTCCGTCCTGAAATCAAAGATATCCGTGCGATGTGGTTAGAAGCCATGGGTGACCTGAATAATGCGTCCCAGCAGGGACTTGCAGAACGTTTTGATTCTACTGTCGGAGCGGGGACGGTTCTTATGCCTTTTGGAGGCAGGTACCAGAAGACGCCCGCTGACGGAATGGCGGCTAAATTTCCTGTACGACGGGGCCAGACGGACAGCGCAAGCTTCATGGCACACGGCTTTGATCCGGATCTGGCGGAGTGGAGCCCTTTCCATGGCGCCGTATATGCGGTTCTTCTTTCCGTGACACGCCTCGTGGCGATGGGGGCAGATTGGCGCAGGGCATACCTCACGCTCCAGGAATATTTTGAAAAACTGACAGACAGGACAAGCTGGGGAAAACCTGCTGCTGCTCTTCTTGGTGCATTCCATATGCAGGCGGCTCTCGGTCTCGGTGCCATCGGGGGCAAAGATTCCATGAGCGGTACGTTTAATGATCTCCATGTACCGCCGACGCTTGTTTCCTTTGCTGTTGCTCCCGGAAAGGCTTCTGAAGCGGTCAGCCAAGAGTTGAAACAGGAAGGAAATACCCTCATGCTTTTCGGGATGCCCAAAGATGAGACAGGAATGCCGAACCTTGACGTATTTAAACTGCATGCCGATTTTCTGTATCAGGAAGTGAAGAAAGGAAATATTGCGGCCATGAAAGCGGTAGGACACGGCGGTGTCGCTGTGACTGCCGCGGAGATGGCTTTCGGCAATAAGCTGGGGGTGGACTTCACGACGGGGAATTTGCCTCTGCCGAAGTATTTTGGGAACTTCTATGGGGCGATCATTGTGGAAACTGCGCCGGAATTGGCGGAAGAGTACGCAAAGCAGCCGCACACGAGAATTCTTGGCACTATCGGAGGAGATGTGATGAAAGTGGCGGATACGGAAATTTCTCTGGAAGACCTTCTTCGTACTTATGAGAAGACTTTGGATCCTATTTTCCCAAGGCGTGCGGAAGATCTTACGGGAACTATTCCGGTTATTGCCGAAACGGAACCGAAATTCCGCTTTGCCGTGAAAACCGCCATCACAAGACCGAAAGTATTTATTCCCACGATGCCGGGGACCAACTGCGAAGTGGACAGTGCGAGAGCCTTTGAACGGGCAGGCGCTGATACAGATATCTTCATCATGAGAAACAGAGATGCGGTAGAACTGGAAGAATCCGTGGAAGAAATGGCAAGACGTATTTCCAGATCACAGATCGTCATGTTTCCCGGCGGCTTTTCCGCAGGGGATGAACCGGATGGAAGCGGCAAGTTTATTGCGGCTGTATTCCGCAATGCAAAACTCATGGAGGCCATGGAAGAACTTCTCCATATAAGAGACGGATTAGTTCTCGGTATCTGCAACGGATTCCAGGCTCTGATCAAACTGGGGCTTGTTCCGTACGGTGAATTTAAGCCACTGACAGAAGAGGCGCCGACGCTGACATTCAATACCATCGGACGCCATTTGTCCCATTATGTAACGACAAAAGTGGTTTCCACGAAATCTCCATGGCTGTCTTTATGCCGGCCGGGTGATCTGCACAGTATTCCCATAAGCCATGGGGAAGGCCGCTTTATTGCGTCTGATGAACAGATCAGAGCGCTTATTGCCAATGGACAGGTAGCAACACTTTATACAGACAGTGAAGGCCACCCGACTTATGACAGCCGGTACAACCTGAACGGGTCAAATTGGTCCATTGAGGGCATTACCAGTCCTGACGGCAGAGTTCTGGGCAAGATGGGGCATACGGAAAGAAACGGTACAAATATCGCGAAAAATATTTGCGGCAATAAATTTCAGCCTTTGCTGGAAGCAGGCGTGAAATATTTCAAGGGATAGTTCTTACTTTTGATGAAAGGGTCTCCTTCGGGAGGCTCTTTTTTGCGGGCGTGGACATTCGAGAAAAGAGGATGATAGAATGAAATCAATGTAACAGGGGTTATCGGAAAGGCGGTACATGGATGTCGGATGAAGAAAAATGGGTAAAAGCATATGAAAAGTTCAAAAGGGAAGGAATGCTGGCGCCTGCTGTCGATTATGAAGAGTTGTTTGCAAAAAGTGAGTTTCAGGGTAAGAAACTGTTTTTATTTTCCATGGGAACCGTAACTTTCCCTACAGGGAAGATCATTGTATGCGACCCTCTTGTGTATTTGGATAAAAACGCTGTGCCGTACAGGGAGAAAGTTCCTGTCGGAACGTTTATGCTGGAAACACTGGCGGCAGAAATGGAAGAAGGAAATTTCCGCTACATTGCCACACGGATCCGTTTCGCTGAGGAAGAAGCGGCTTACTATGAATTGGCGCTGACCGGTACAGAAGATTTGTCTGATTGGGAAAATTTTGATTATATCGGATTCGCTGTCGATGCAGGGCTGGCGACCGTGGCAGATGTCAAAGTAAGGGACGCTTATTGCAAATTTGAAAGTGACTGGTATGAAAAGAATCCGGAAGGAAATATATATGATGATTTCTTTGCAGATATATTTGCAAAGAGCTATGAAGCAGCGCCCCGGTTCCAGAGAGAAGGGGGCGACTGGATCAATTTCACGATACCGGGGACTTCATACCGGCTTCCCATGATACAGAGCGGATTCGGAGACGGCTGCTATCCCGTGTACTTCGGTTACGACAGTGCGGGAAATCTCTGCCGGATGGTCATGGAGTATATCTGCTGTGAAGCGGAGGAGGAGTATACACCGGAAGAGGAGGCTTATTTTGATAAGAACCGGCCGTTTCTGGAACAGATTGCAGAATGGTATGTGGATGATGAACCGCAGAAAGTCATAAAGGCTATTACCGCTCTTCCCGAAGAAGAACAGACGGATCTCCTGATGGGTGAGCTGGCCGTGGCTTATAATAATACGGAGCAGTATGAAAAGGCGCTGGAAATTCTGGAAGAACGCATGGATCGGAATAGGGAAAACTATGAATGGCATTACCGGCTCGGGTTTGCCCTGTATTACTGCGCGGAGCAGGAAGAGGATGTAAAAAAAGCGGAGAATTTGAGCCGGCGTGCGGGAGAAGAGTTCCGATGCGCCCTGGCATTGAAACCTTCCCCTGCATTCAAGGCAGAATGTAAAGAGTTTTTGGCATGGATAAAGGAAGATTTCTCCAGTTATGAGAAAGGGATCAAACCGGCTAAAAGGGAATAGTGTGATCAGGAGATTCTTTCGGGAATCTCTTTTTTACGGACGGCTCTGCGGCGTGTAATTACAGGAGACGGATTTTTAAGGAGAAAGATATGGGGTTGGAAGCAAAAGTATTTGAACGGAAAAAACCGGATTTCGAGAAACTGGCGGAGTTCGGTTTTCATAAGGACAAAGAAGGGTACCATTATTCCCAGTTATTTATGGATGGAGATTTCAGGGCGGACATTTCTATCAGCCTTGAAGGGAACGTTTTCGGACGCGTTTTCGATACGGCGGCGGGAGAGGAGTATCTTCCCGTCCATGTGCCGTATCAGACGGGGGCCTTTGTGAATATGGTCAGGGCCCGTTATGTGGAAATATTGGAAACGATAGGTGCCGGATGTTTTACTGACAGACTTTTTCTTTTTGACCAGTCGGAACGGATTGCGGAGATGATTAGGATGCGGTACGGCGACCGTCCGGATTTTCCGTGGAAAAAATATCCCGGATATGGCGTATTCAGAAATCATGAAAATAAAAAATGGTACGGAATCATTGCGGCAATTCCGAGAAATAAACTGGATGATGGAAAAGACGGGGCGGTTATAGAAGCGATCAATGTGAAAATTCTGCCGGAAGAGGGAAAAAGGCTCTGCGGAACAGCAGGTATTTATCCCGCATGGCATATGAATAAAAAGAGCTGGGTGAGTCTGATTCTGGACGATACACTGCCGGACGGGCAGATTATGGAATTTCTGGAAGAAAGTTACCGATTGACGCAGAAAAAGAAGAGTGGATCAAAACAGGATACCGCGCCCCATACATGGATCATACCTGCCAATCCGTATTACTATGACATCATTTCCGCATTCCGGAAGACGGATATTGTGGAATGGAAGCAGGCGGGACATATCGAGAAGGGAGACACGGTGTACATGTATATGGCGGCGCCTTACTCTGCTATCTTGTACCGCTGTGAAGCGGTGGAAGTCGATATTCCCTGCCGAAAAGAAGATAAGAACCGGGAACGGTACTGTATGCGTATCAGGCGAAATAAAACCTATGACCGGTCATTTTGTCCCCTTTCCGAGATGAGAAAGCGGGGTGTACCGGGTGTCAGAGGACTCCGTACAATGACGGCAGAGCTAAAAAGATATTTAGATGAAGCGAAATAAAAAATTCTAAATGATAATGTATTTCAAGTATCAGAAATACGATGAATACTGATTGTTTTGCTTGACAGACGGCGGATTTGGTGATATTATTCTCAATAAGTGGGGGAGTAGCAAGCATCCTGTGCAGTAAGTCAACATGCTGACCTTATGGTCTGGCTCTACTTTAAAATGCGAGACTCACGTGTTTAGCAAAAGCTATGCGTGGGATCTCTGATCAGGAAATTTACCGGGCATAGCGTTCCGGTTTTTTATTTTCCGAAAGAGAGAAAATATGGACTTTGTATTTCTGCTGAGCAGCGTGCTCCTCGGTGCCGGTCTTGCGATGGATGCTTTTTCTGTTTCTCTGGCGAACGGTTTTCATGAACCGGGCATGGGATGGAAAAAAATCAGTTTTATGGCGGGCACTTTTGCATTTTTCCAGTGGCTTATGCCTATGGCGGGATGGATCTGTGTGCATATCATTGTGGAGGTATTCCAATTCTTTGCGTCCTATATCCCATGGATTGCCTGTTTTCTTCTTTGCTTTATCGGCGTAAGCATGGTGAAAGAAGGATTTTCCGGTGATGCGGGACATATCCGGGCCGGCGTGGGGAAAAAAGCGCTTTTGCTGCAAGGCGTAGCGACTTCCATCGATGCGCTTTCCGCAGGGTTTACCAATGAGCAAATGGACTTGGCGGCCGCATTTGTCTGTGCTCTCATTATTGCGGCAGTAACATTTGCGGTTTGTGTGGCCGGGGTAATGATCGGCAGGAAATTCGGAGTGAGGCTGGCGGATAAAGCTGCTGTCCTCGGCGGAATTATTCTCATCTCCATCGGATTGAAAATGGTGCTGCTGTAGCAGACCGAAAGAAATATTTTGTTATCGATGCAGCTTTGGGCGAAAGGCTTCAAGCTGTTTTTATTTTAGGGCAAATCTTGTTATAATGGGTGAAAACGTAAAGGGGGATTTTCGGATGGGGTATCGGCACAAAAAGGAAGGAGCGCTCTCTCTTCTGCCTTTTTTAATTTTTATCGTCATTTATCTCGGCGCGGGGATTTATTTTCAGATTCATGGCGTGGAAATGGCATTTTACCAGTTTCCATCGGTGACAGCCATGTTTATTGCGGTTCTTTCCGCTTTCTTTATGGGAGATGAAACACTCCAGGTAAAATTCGGCATTTTCTCACGAGGCGCGGGCAACGAAAATGTCATGACCATGCTCATGATTTACA
>ULMX01029842.1_pt1 | contig 15177 bp, 9 predicted proteins | sample 1951771 | NCBI WGS metagenome assembly ULMX01 (sample SAMEA4835562, study PRJEB28245) | human gut metagenome | biome: gut microbiome; material: fecal sample | place: Denmark | collected 2008 | reverse complement strand
CAGAAAGACCAGACTTGGGCACAGGCTCAGTTTAATTATGGTGATTGGAGCGGTATTACGTTCTCTTTGTTTAATCAGACTATGGTACCGACCGACATTTACGGCTGGAGTTTCGAGAGCCGTGTGATGGAGTTGACGTTGACTCAGGAGATACTTGATAATATTCAAGCTAAACAAGGAGATTGTGAAGACCAGACAAATGTAGGTATCATTATTCAGGGCAGTGATTTGACGTTTACAAAAATAACGATTGTAAATTGATGAATTGTGGCTTGAAGAATGTGACTATGGATGCCCTGATTAAGAATGAAATAAAATCATAATTAAGATGAAGAAACTGAATATAAAATGGATGCTTTCGTTGATAGCAGCTTTTACTTTTGCCTCCTGCGATACTGATGTCGATCATGATATCCCAGCAGTGGATGCACCGGTATTGGTGTCTACTACTCCTGAAAGTGGAGCAGCCAAAGTGAAAACGGGAGAAATCACTATTGAGGTGAAATATGACAAGAATATATTCTTTGCAACAGACAATCTGAGCGAAATCAAGTTTACCGGTGGTGAACTGATAAGTGCCGATGTACTTGGCGCAAGCAATATACTGACTGTAAAAGTGAATGTTCCCGGGAGAGAGACGGCTTGTTCTCTCTCTATCCCCGAGGGAATAGTAACCGGACCGAACCAGATGCCTGCTCCGGCTGTATCGGTTCAGTTCTCTACTGTCGCTTTGGACAAGGCACTGGTTGCCGCTAGTTCGGCCAAAGCTGTGAAACTGTACAATTATCTATTGGATAACTTCGAGACGAAGACACTTTCAGCTATGATGGCCAATGTTGCCTGGAATACGGAAATGTCCGAAAAGGTGTATGGATGGACTGGAAAATATCCGGCTATCAACTGTTTCGACTATGTTCATCTGCCGGCATCTGTAGCTGGAGCAGACTGGATTAATTACGGTGACATTACTCCTGTTAAGGATTGGTCTGACAAAGGTGGCATCGTAGCTGCCATGTGGCATTGGAATGTACCCAAGAAAGCTGTAGGCGAAGCTTCTTCTACCCAAATATGGGAAGGAGAGACAGTAATGCCGGGTGATTGGAGTGGAAATGTACAGATGACGGATGATGCTGCAAAAGCTGTCTTTGCTGATGCACAAGTGGGTCAGGTGATACGCGTGGCTGTGAAGGATGTGGCAGCGGGTGCACAAGGTTCGTTCAAAAACAGTGGTTGGAGCGAGATTGCTTCAGGAACTGATTATTTTGACATATCCGGGGACTATACATTGGTGATTACCGAAGATGTTTTGAAATCCCTGCAAGAAGGTGGTCTCATCATTGGTGGACATAATTATACAGCAGTTGCTGTTTATCTTGAAAATAACGGTACAGCTCTCGACCCGAATAAGGATTATGCCTTTTATAAGGCAGATACGGAGTTTGATGCTACCAATGCCACAGTGGAAGGCACTTGGGAAAACAAGGTGTTTACCGAAGATTTGAAAAATGCTGCCGCTTACTTGAAGCTATTGAGAGATGCGGATATTCCGGTATTGTGGCGTCCATTCCACGAGGCAGCCGGTGGCTGGTTCTGGTGGGGTAAGGATGCTGCCAGCTTTAAATCTCTGTGGATTGCTATGTTCAATTACTTCAAGACTGAAGGATTGGATAATCTTATCTGGGTTTGGACTACCGAGGGCAATGATTCCGATTGGTATCCGGGAGACCAATATGTAGACATCGTGGGACGTGATATTTATAATAAGGAAACTGCAGATTGTGTTTCAGAATATACTTCCATTGCCGAAAATTATGGAAACAAGATTGTTTCGCTGAGTGAATGTGGCACAGTCGGACTTATTTCCGAACAATGGGCATCTGGTGCACGTTGGAGTTGGTTCATGCCGTGGTATGACGGGACAAATGAGGATGGTAGCCCGGTAGTCCATGCTGATGAAGCATGGTGGAAGGATGCTATGAGCCAGGAATTTGTTGTTTCCCGTGAAGAGCTTCCTTCTATGGAATAGCAATTTTTAATAATAAAATAGAAAGGGTTGTCTCTGGTTAGTATCGGGGCAACCCTTTCTGTCTTTTATAGCTTTTAGTTGTTGGTTATAGAATTCATGCTTTATACTTTCTAGGAAAAATAGTAATGGATGTTAAATGAGTGTCGTTATTTGATAAAATAGTATTATAAGGTTTGCTGCTAAAAGTCTACTTTTGTCAAGCCTAATTAAAATTTGATAATAATCATATAATGTTTAACCGCTAATGAAATGAAAAATGCCTATGAGAAAGGAGTGATATGTATACCAACCACTTTATAGAATAAGGTATATTTAATTTTTCCTCAAAAAGAGAAGTTTAACCTTATATTAAACGGTAGATGCCGCCAGGCAATACCAATTCATTAATCTAAGAAAAATACAAGTATGAATTTAAATTTCAGAAGAACCGCGCTGCTCGTGGGTATCTGTTCGGCTGTCAGCCTGACTTATACTCCGCAACTTTTCGCCGCATCGGTCGATGCAATAGATGCTGTGCAGCAAGCAAAAAAAATCACAGGTACTGTAACAGATGCAATGGGACCGGTCATCGGTGCCAATGTATTGGAGAAAGGAACCACAAATGGTGTCATTACCGACATTGACGGTAATTTCACATTGAATGTTCAGCCGGGAGCAACGATTGTTGTGTCTTTTATCGGTTATCAGCCGCAAGAAATAGTGGTAGGTAACCAGACTAGTTTCAAGATTCAGCTAAAGGAAGATACGGAATTGTTGGATGAAGTAGTCGTAGTGGGTTACGGTGTACAGAAGAAGAAACTGGTGACAGGTGCTACGGTTGAGGTAAAAGGCGAAGACATCGCAAAATTAAATACTACGCAGGCATTGGGCGCTTTACAAAGCCAGTCTCCGGGTGTAAATATTCAGGCCGTTTCCGGTCAGCCGGGTGATGGGTTTAAAATTAATATTCGTGGTGCTGGTACTAACGGAAATACAGCTCCAGTTTACGTTATTGATGGTGTAGCCGGTGGCGATATTAACGCCTTGAATCCTGCCGATATTGAACGTATTGACGTGTTGAAAGATGCTGCATCTTGTGCAATTTACGGTTCGAGCGGTGCCAACGGTGTTATCCTTATTACTACGAAGCAGGGTAAGGTAGGAAAGGTTTCTGTATCTTATGATGGAAACATAGGTTGGGCAAATATATATAAGATGCCTGATATGTTGAATGCCAAAGAATATATGGCGGTAATGGATCAAGTGGCCTATAATAATGGAGGCCAACCGTATGATTGGTCAAAATTCGTAGATGCTGATTTGCTGACTGCTTATCAGAATGGTACCAATCCTGGTACAGATTGGGTAAAAGAATTCCGGAATAAAAATGCTGTGGTTACTAATCATGCGTTGAATGTAACAGGTGGTTCTGAATTCTCCAAATTTTCGACAGGTATAGGCTATCAGTATCAGGATGGTGCATTCGGTGGTCCGGTGAAGACTGACTATCGTCGTTTTACTTTCCGCATTAATTCTGAGCATGTGATATATCGTAAGGGAGATGTGGATGTGATAAAGTTTGGTGAGAATATATATTATCAGCACAAACAGAATCAAGGTGTGCAGTTAGGTAATCAATATTCGAATGACCTTTCTAATGCTTTGCGTGCTATTCCTCTGATTCCTGTATATAATGAAAATGGTGATTTCTTCATGTATGATGATTTGAAGAATTTTGGAACGAGTGCTAATGGTATACTTGATTATACTGCATATGCTTCTAATCCGATGGCTCACATGGTATATAATCAGGCTGGGAATAATAAGAATAAGAATTTTAATCTGAACACAGCGGCATATCTGGAAGTACAACCACTTAAGAATCTTATTTATAAAGGTCAGGTTAGTTACAAACAATGGTCAAGTTCATGGCGTTCATATCTTCCCGTTTACCAAATTAATAATCAGGGAGATAGCCGTGATAAAGACCAAACGATAAATAACGTGTCTTTGGGTTGGAACTGGAGTTTGACTAATACGTTGAGTTATCGGTTTGATATTACAGACTTACATCATTTTGATGTTTTGGCTGGTACAGAGTATTCTAAATCAAGACCAACTTATGGCGAATCAGTAGAGGCAACCGGTTATAATAGTGCTTTTGGTGACTTTACACATGCTTATTTGCATAATACAGAACGTAAAGCTACTGCTACAGTAAATGGTTATCCCTCGGATTATGGTTCTAAGATGTCTTATTTTGGACGTTTGAATTATGACTTTAAGGAAACTTATATGTTTTCTGCTATCATTCGTGCCGATGGCTCGTCTAAGTTTGCGAAAGGCAATCAATGGGGATATTTCCCATCATTCTCTGCTGGTTGGGTTATTTCAAACGAGGCTTTTATGAAGAATACTGCTTCTTGGCTTGGTTTCTTGAAAGTCCGTGCTGGTTGGGGACAGAATGGTAATGACAATATCCCTAACTCAAATTGGCGTGCCGGTTACGAGTTTGGCGATTATGGTCTTTATACATTTGGCTCGGATAAGAATGGAGGTACAACCGGAGCTTACCCGAATCGTTTGGCTAACCCCGATTTGACATGGGAAACTTCAGAACAGACCAATATCGGTATTGATGCCCGTTTCTTGGATAACCGTCTGAGTTTTACCATGGACTGGTATAGCAAGCAGACGAAAGACTTGTTAGTGGAAGTGGGTACCAATGCGGCTTCCGGTTTCGCTACTCAATATCAAAATGCTGGTACGGTAAAGAATACTGGCCTTGAACTTTCAATGGGCTGGAGAGATCAGATTGGTAAGGAGTTCAAGTATGGGGTGAATGTCAATATGGCCTATAATAAGAATGAAGTAACGGAGGTTAATAACGCCAATCATTTTATTGAAGGCGGTAATGATTTGTTGGCTCAAAGTACGGGTCGGTTTGTCCGTATGGAAGAAGGACATCCTATTGGCTATTTTTATGGTTATAAGACGGATGGTGTCATTCAGAACCAGAATGACTTGCAGGCATATCTTGACCAGAATTGTAAAGGAAATGCGGCAAACTCTAAGCAAGGTGCAAGTATTAAACCGGGTGATTTGAAGTTTGTGGATGTTGATGGAAATGGGGTGATTAATGATGACGATAAGACTGATTTGGGTAATCCTCATCCTGACGTGACAATGGGTCTTACGTTAAGTGCGGAATATAAAGGATTTGATTTCTCTGTAACAACCTATGGCGCTTTTGGTGCACAGGTAGCTCGCTCTTGGCGAAAGTTCTCAGATGGACAGTATGAAAACTATACGACAGAAGTTTACGATTACTGGCATGGCGAAGGAACCTCAAACAGATATCCGCTGCTTGCGCCGGGAAATAGTGGACAGAATTTCCAGGCCATTTCAGATATTTATATTGATGATGCCGACTATGTTCGCATTCAAAATCTGACTATAGGATACGATTTCAAGAGAATTTGGAAGAACTGTCCGTTCCAGCAACTTCGTGTGTATGCTGCTGCACAGAATCTATTTACTTTTACCGGTTATAAAGGGATGGATCCGGAGAATGGTAGAGCCCTCAATGACAAAGAACCGTGGGTAACCGGTGTTGATGTAGGTAACTATCCTCAACCTCGTACTTATATGGTAGGTGTTAATGTTAAATTCTAAAATTGATACACGATGAAAAAAATAGCATATTTAATAGGTGCAGCTTTGATGATAGCAGGAATGTTTGCTTCTTGTAGCTTGGACTCGATGAGTCTGACGGAAAAAGATACGACCAATTTTCCTAAAACGGCTGAAGATGCCAATCAGGCTTTAGCTGCCATATATCAGAACCTGAATAATGTCAATGCTTTTCCACAGCAGTCTTTCTTGTATAATTCTCTGCTGGCTTGCGATGATATGTTGGGTGGTGGTGGTCCCAATGATAAGTTGATGCAATCTTTGGACCTTATTTGTAATACGGGTACAAATGCTACGCAGGACTACTGGGTGGCTCGCTATCAAGGAATCAACCGTGCCAATACGTTGTTGGAGGCTCTTGCTGGTATTGAAATGGATCCGGAAGTAAGAGCGCAGGCTGAGGGCGAAGCCAAGTTCCTTCGTGCTTTTTATTACTACGAGTTGGCTTCCATGTATGGGCGCGTACCTTTGGTGATTACTGCTTTGTTGCCCGAAGATACTACTCCTCCGACTGCCGCTGTTATCTGGGGGCAGATTCTGCAGGATCTTCGCGATGCGGCTGCAAATATGCCGGCTGTTCGCAAGTCGGATGGGCATGTTGATAAATATACGGCTGAAGCTATGTTAGGACGTGCTTGGTTGTATTATACTGGTATGTATGGCAATGGTGAAACTCTGAACGATTTGGTTAGTACGAACTATAGTCCGTTGACTTCAGTTGATTTGCCTGATGGGACAACTTTGACCAAGCAGGATGTGGTTGGGTATATTGATGATTGTGTGAATAATTCTGGTTATAGTCTTGTTCCTGAGTTTCGTAATTTGTGGGCATATACCAATAAATGTACGGTAGAAGATTTTCCGTTTACTGCCGGTCAGGGATTGAAGTGGGTAGAAGATGATGCAGCGGTAAATCCCGAATCCATGTTTGCCATTAAATATAATAAACTTGCATCTTGGAGCACTACTATCGGTTATGGTAACGGTTATGCTCTGCATTTTGGTGTACGTGGCAATGATCAGGCCAATTCTTTCCCCTTCGGACAAGGATGGGGTGCCGGTCCTGTAGCTCCCAATTTTTATAATGATTGGAGTGTGGCAGAACAAGATGATGCCCGTCGTCCGGCCTCCGTATTCAAGACGGAGGATATGCCGAGTTATAATAAAGGTGGTGGTGACGGCTTTATCCAAGAAACGGATTATTATCAGATGAAAATAGGTTCTATCATGGCTTATAGTACGGATGCGGCTGGAAATAAAACGATTGAGCCGGTATTTGAGAAGATAATGTATGGTGCCGACGGCTGGATTAATGATAATCTGATGCAAACCGGTTCTATTCATGATTTGGTTTTGATTCGTTTTGCGGATGTATTGTTGATGCAGTCTGAATTGAAGGAAGATGTTTCCGGTATAAACAGAGTGCGTAGTCGTGCCGGACTTGAACCTATTGGTACATATTCGTTGGCTGCATTGCAGAATGAACGCCGTTGGGAATTATGTTTTGAAGGTACTCGCTGGAACGATATTCGCCGTTGGCATATTGCTGCCGATGCCCTTGAAAGACAGACGGGAGCAAAGGTTTATACAAATGGGGCTGAAAGCCGTAATGTGGCGCAGAACGGTGGTTATGCCGCACGTTATAAGGCTACGGCAGGTTTCCAGAAGATTCCCGAAAACCAAGTCCTCCTGAATGAAGGAAAGGTAGAACAAAATGAGGGTTATACGGATGCAAGTGCTGAGTATAATGGTTGGCAAGAATAGAATATGAATTTAAAATGAAAAAAGATATGAAAAAGATATTATTCGCAATACCTTTGTTTGCAATGCTGCTGGTGGCTTGCGATCCGATAGTGGATGAAATCAGTCCGGATCCCAATGTCACACCGGAAAATCTTACTTTTGAACTTGTGGCCAAGAACCAGGGAAACAACAACATTCAGATTGTTCCTACTCCGTCACGTTATGTGAAGGTTTATGATGCTACGTCTGATATCAAGTTGGCAGAAGGTACGGCTCCGTCGGTTCAAGTAGCTCCTCCTAATAAAGAATTGCAAGTATATGTAACAACCATTAATTCGGACGGCTCCATAACAAAATCGGCTTCCAAATCAATAGCAGTAACGGAGTATACAGATCTTCCCGCTATTTATGCTGATGTATTCGGCACAACTCCGGACGGTGGTTATGGAACAACCACTTGGGTCTGGAATACAGAAGCTGCAGACGGTTGTTGGGGTAATGGAGGTTATCTCGGCAATACCGGCCCCGGTTGGTGGATTTGTGATGCTGTGGGAGATGTCGGAAACGGTAGAGGGCAAATTGATGAACAAGCTGTAGGAAAAGGATTGCCTGATGATGGATTAAATGGTTGGTTCTCACTTAGTTTGACTGGTGTTCAGACAAGTCGTGGTGAAAGTGGTTCTGTCAAGGTGTCAGAAGATGTGGTGCAATCCGGTTGGGATGTAGGTACTATGGAGTTCTCTGGTACTATTCCATTGTTAGGTATACAGCCGAATCAAGGAAATGCACGTCAGTATGAGTATCATATTTTGAAGATTACAGAAGATGAACTTCGTCTTTGTGCTCCTGAACCCGGTGCTGGCGCTTGGGGTACGGCATGGTTCTGGAACTTCAAGAAAAAATAGTTAATATTGAAAGGTACGGGTGGGTAACGACCACTCGTATACTTTTATTACTAATTAAAAAAATGCAACAATGAAACGAACTTTCTTTTTGATATTACTGTTCTTCTGTGCTCTTTTTGTTAAAGCGGATGTTTTGGGACCGTATACAATGGATAGTAATGTACCTCCCACACCAACCGGATATGCTCGGGTTGTACTTCCGATAGGAGGTGCTGACGCTTCGGTAGCCGTAAGCATAACTGTTTGTGACGAAAGTGGTCAACAGTATGTTTTGAGAACTACTACCCCAAATGCTGCTCCATATTGTTATTTCTTGGCTTATGGCGTTTACCGCGTGGTCGCTTTAGAGGATTGTACAGCACAATCTAATTGGGGCGCACTTACGGTTGGTACAATTTTCGAAGTGACAGGAGGTGGCTATATTTCTTTAAATTATATAGGAACAATCTCTACTCCAAGTATTGTTCAAGCATCGGGTACTGATGATAATGTTCCTCCTTCCAAAGTAGGTTACAATATAATGAAAGTGTATGGAATAGAGACAAACGGCGGTGGGGTGTTGGTTGATTCTGACAAAAAAGAATATGGTATCTTTAATTATACCGGACATATAGGCGGTGCTCATTACTTTTACATTAAGCCAGGCACATACACTATAAAATCTTTGAGTGCTACCAATGGAAATTATATTTATTTGGAGTATGGAAATGTTAGACAACCGCTTTCTACTGGTAGGACTTTCACAGTTCCTGCGTCATTCTTCTCCATTGTGTTTTCTAAAAAGGCACTTTAAGAATAATCTATAAATGAATTATTCAACTCAAAGCAGTTGTCGTTACCCCCCCCGACTTTATTAGTCGCCCGTAACATCGGATAATTGTAAATGCATTAACCGAATAGTACAATTGTTTAATGGTTAAATCAGGAAAAGGCGAGTCGTGAGATTCGCCTTTTCGCATTCATTCTCTATTGCCTTTCCGGATGCAATTCACATTCCTTTTTGTATTACCCCTGATTTCAGGGCGCAGAATGTTTCTTTTTATCCCTGCATCTCCTTCACCTCCTTCTCCCATCCTCCTGTTCATTGGCTTTCCCGGTGAAACCGCTTTCCACCCTCATCGCCCCGCCTTTGCATCGCGCGACACGCCGTAGTATCCCGGCATGGCCCGGTAGATGGGTTGCGTGGGCTTCCCCACATTCTTCAGCTTGCCCTCTTGCTGCAACCGTTTCAGGTGGACGTTCGCGGTGGTGCGCGCCATGCCGCAGAGCGCTTGGAAGTCACTGCGAATCAGCACGTCGTGGTCGGCAAAGTATTCTTTCAGCTTCATGTCTATCTCCACTTCCGAAAGCTTCAGGGAGTGGCGGGTGTATTTACTGCGGATGGCACTGACTCCCGTCATCGCTTGTTTCAGCCTGACGTCGGGACGGAAGCTGATGCTTTTCAGCCGGAGTTTCAGGTGCTTGTTCGGGGTGCTGCGGGTCACTTTCTGTGTGGCTTCCAGGGTGGGGGCGAAGTAGCCCAGCCCTTCGATGTGCACCTCGTGGCCGTCGCGCAGTTCTTCGCCGCAAATTTGCGCCAGGCAGTCTATCGCGTTCATCACGTCGCCCACCGTGAGCGAGCTGCGGGCATGCACGCGGTTGTAGAGCTGCCGCATGGTTACTTTCCCGTTGAGCAACGGGCGGGGATGGAGGCCTCTCTCTTCAGGGGCTTCCTCATTAGTGCCCGGATTCTCGTACCAGTCATATAGTATTGCCATATCAATAGGTTTTAGTGCGTTCAACATACTTGTTTCTTCCCTCGGAAGTGTCTTCCTGTAAGTGAACGACTCCGGTCGGCCGAACGAATAACCCGGGTCGTTCGATTGAACGACCTAAGTCGGTCGATTGGACGACCCGGGGCGTTCACTTATAAAGAACCGTGCAAAGGTACTGAAAATAAAGGGTTCCGAAGCATAAATAAGTATGTTTGTCGGCAGGAATGATTTTTGAAGAATAAGCGGAGAATGGTTTGCAAAACGCCCTCGGCAGGCAGTAACTTTGGCGAAGAGGCGAGAGGAAAGAAAGGATGATTCCCTTCCTCGAAACCTCCCAATAATCATTTTAATAAAAAATATTTATGAAGAAAAAACTGATGACTTTGCAGCAACACCGGCTCTTGAAGGAAGCGGGACAACTGATAGCCTTTTCCGAAAGGCTGAAACACGCACAAAAAGAAACGACCGCCGAAACTGGAAGGAGCGGGAAGAGCAGCGCCGCCGGAGCGCGAAAGCCGCAAGCACCGTGACTGCACTGAGCGGCGACATCGAGGAGTTCCTCACTTCGCGCTACGACTTTCGCTATAATCTGCTGACGGATGAAACCGAGTTCCGCCCCGCCGGACAACGCTCTGCCGCCTTCACCCCCGTGGGCAAGCGCGAGTTGAACACTTTCTGCATCGAAGCCCATGCCGAAGGTATTCCTTGCTGGGACAAGGACTTGAACCGATACGTCTATTCCACTTACATCCCTGCCTACCATCCCTTCCTGCTCTACATGGACGAACTGCCCGATTGGGACGGCAAGGACCGGCTGACTGCGCTTGCCTGCCGCGTCTCTTCTCGGCCTCACTGGGTGCGGGGATTCCATACCTGGATGCTGGGACTTGCCTCGCAATGGATGGGCGTGTCCGGACTGCATGCCAACAGCGTGGCTCCCGTTCTCGTCAGCCGCGAGCAGGGACGACGGAAATCCAGCTTTTGTCGCGCCTTGATGCCTGACGTGCTGACGCGTTACTACGCCGACAACCTGAAACTGACCTCGCAGGGACAAGCTGAGAGAATGCTGGCGGAAATGGGGCTGCTCAATATGGACGAGTTCGACAAGTATGCCGACAACAAAATGCCCTTACTGAAAAATCTGATGCAGATGTCGGTGCTCAACATCCGCAAGGCCTATCAGCAGAACTTCAGGCAACTGCCCCGTATCGCCTCGTTCATCGGCACCAGCAACCGGTTCGACCTGCTGACCGACCCCACCGGGAGCCGGCGCTTCCTCTGCATCGAGGTGAAGCACAATATTGACTGCATAGGCATAGAGCACGACCAGATTTTTGCCCAACTGAAAGCGGAACTCATTGCCGGGCGGCGCAACTGGTTCACCAAGCCGGAGGAGGAGGAACTGCAATGGCATAACGAGGCTTTCTATCGTGTCAGCCTTGTGGAGGAGGCGGTTCACAGCTTGTTTCGTACCCCGCTTCCGGCAGAGAAGAGCTTCGACCTGACTGCCGCCGACATCTTTGATGAGTTACAAAAAACGCATCCCGCCTTGATGCGTGGCAGCAATCCCATGCAGTTCGGTTCGGTGCTGCTGCGGGTGGGACTGAAACGCCGGCATACGAAGTACGGCAATGTATATGAGGTGGTGAGAAGGAAGAAAGAAGTTTCACCGGAAAGGGTTGAACGATAGGGAAATAATGCGAAAGGTGAAGGGGTGAAGGAAGAGAAAGCCGGTTTATAGTCTCATTACGGATTGACATAGATTCCTATTAATTCAGGTTGTAGATGCCGATGGGATAAATATTTTCGCTCATAATAACTGTATATTTTATAGATTTCTATAAAAGTAACTTTTTTATAAGAACAAAACAAGCGAAAGTTGCGATTTTCACTACTCCTTGTCGGATAAAAAACTTATCTTTGCGATTGAAACAATCTCTTGTTAATGATATGAAATACACATCATACTCTTATCCTTCAGGCAGGGCGGAAGTGGCTGCATTTGTTGTGACCGGCGGAGTGACGGAATACCATGTGATGATACATGCCACTGACCCGAAACAGACCTATCGTGAACAGATGAATGTCGTGTTGGATGCGTATGCCGCTTTACTGAAAAAAGAACTGTCCGGAGCCGTGGCGGTTTTTAAAAGATACTTCCTGAGTGATGCCGCCAACCAAGCGGAACTGTTGCTTGCCGCTACGGCAGAAAGCTCCGATTGCGCGCTGTCTGTGGTGGAACAGCCTCCGCTGGATGGCACCAAGATTGCTTTGTGGGCCTATCTGCAGACCGATGTGCAGACACGAGTGCTGCCGAACGGACTGTATGAAGTGAAACACGGTGCTTACCGCCAGCTCTGGATGGGAGGCAGCTTCAATCGTGCCGCCAATTCGGAATACCAGATGCGTCTTTTGCTCAACGACTATGCCATGCAACTGATGGAGGAAGGGTGTACTCTGGCCGACAATTGCCTGCGTACCTGGATATTTGTGCAGAATGTGGATTGCAATTATGCCGGTGTAGTCAAGGCACGTAATGAGATGTTCGTCACCCAGAACCTGACGGAGAACACGCACTATATTGCCAGTACCGGTATCGGTGGGCGTCATGCCGATCCGAAAGCATTGGTGATGCTTGACGCTTTTGCTGTAGCGGGATTAAAGCCCGGACAAATCAAATATCTCTATGCCCGCACACACCTGAACCCCACTTATGAGTATGGAGTCAGTTTCGAACGGGGAACGGCGGTGGATTACGACGACCGTCGGCAAGTACTCATTTCCGGTACGGCGAGTATCAACAACCGGGGGGAAGTGCTGTATGCCGGAGATGTACGTCGTCAGACAGAACGGATGTGGGAGAATGTGGAAGCTCTGCTGAAGGAGGCTGACTGCGGCTTTGGAGATGTGGGGCATATCATTGTCTATCTGCGTGATATTGCGGACTATGCTGTAGTGAAAGAGATGTTTGACAAGCGTTTTCCCGATATGCCGAGAGTTGTCACGTTGGCTCCCGTCTGTCGTCCGGGGTGGCTGGTGGAAATGGAGTGTATGGCGGTGAAGAAAATCTCTGATTAAAAATATTATCTTTGGTTAATTGAATATTAGGCTGACAGTTGGTAAACGCCTACCTTTGTTGAAATTCTAATGTATAAGGATGAAAACACGTATCTTGTTTTTCTGTATCAGTTGCCTTCTTTGGGCAAGTTGTGAAAATTCCAGACAGAATTATGTGATTGAAGGAACGTTGCCGTCGGTGAAATACGACGGGGAATGGATATACCTCGTGCCGATGGAGAATGCGCCGGGGCGGGTGGATTCTGTAAAGATAACCAATGCCTCTTTTTCTTTTTCCGGACAAGGGGAGGAGATGAGGGTGTTGCGTCTGCGCCATCTGCTGCGTATCTACATCCAGGAACTGCTGGTGGTGACGGAGCCGGGAACCATACATGTGAAGGCCGACTCTGTCGGTTCGGTAACGGGCACTCCACAAAATGATGCCCTTCAGAAATGGAAAGAGGGGAGGGAAAAGATGCAAGAGGCTTACCATTTCATCCGGACGGGACTACGGAATGCCACCGGAAAAGATTCACTGCATCTGACACAGATACGTGACAGTCTGAGGATGCAGGAGCAGGAAACGAACTTTCTTTTCCTGAAAGAGCAGGGAAACAATACGTTGGGAACATTCATGCGGAAGATGGTGCGTGGCTCCTTGACGGAAGAACAACAAAAACTGTTGGATGAAAGCTTGCAGAAGGAAATACATTGAATGGGGAGCGGCAGGAATCGGTGCTTTGGCGTTGTTTCTTTTTTTCTTCCGGATATTGCCCTATCATCTGTTCCATCGGGAGCAGACACAGCTCTTTTTGCTTGCCACCGAACCATTGGCCGGGTATCTGCGGCATCCGGCGGCTCTGGCACGTCTGTCAGGAGATTTCCTCACTCAATTCTTTTATTACGAAGGGGGTGGCCCGACCATAATGGCTGTCGTGCTGTTGCTTTGGGGAGTGGTGGTGTTTCGTTTGTTGGTTCCGTACATGGGACGTTGGGCGTGGGTTCCTACGGTGTTGGCGGTGGCTTGGGAGGCAGGAAGGCAATGCGGATTGAGTTATCCGCTTTCCGGCACAATCGCTTTAACCGGTATCGGAGGTGTTTTGTTGTTGTGCCGTAGCTGCATGCGACGTTCGTGGAAGTCGGGCTTACCGGTAAGCATATTGGCGGTATTGTCCGGCTATTGGCTGTTTGGCTGTGGCGATTGGTCGTCACGATGGTACAATATGCCCGATTTAGGGCGAGAATATCTTTTGGCGTTGGATTCGGAAATGTATTTCGGCCGTTCGGAAAAAGTACGGAAACTGTTGGCGGAGGGTGAATACCGCTCTCCGTTCACTGCCTATTATTATAATTTGCTGAATGCACAGCAGAACCGGCTTCCCGACCGGCTGATGGATGGTTATCAACCGGCTTCGCAAGGGCTGTTTCTGCCTGTGGCTCCCCATTCTACCTACCTCACTATTTATGCAGCCAATGAAGTCTGGTTTGCGTTGGGAGATATGACGATGGCTGAACATGCCGCCATTCTGGGAATGATTTTTTCTCCGCACCACACCGGGGCAAGAGCTGTCAAGCGTTTGGCGGAAATCAACCTGGTGAACGGTGATGAGGCGGCGGCTATGAAATATCTTCGTCTCCTGCAAAAGACAATGTGTTACCGTGATTGGGCAGAACGGCGTATTCCCGGAAAACAGACGGCCGAAGTCTGCCAATGGCTGGAACGGAAGCGGTTGTTGTTGCCTGCAACGGATACTTTGCGCTCTTCTGCCGACATTCCGCTTTCACTTCGTCATCTGTTGCGTAACAATCCTGATAATACGTTGGCATGCGATTACCTTCTCTGCTTTGATTTGCTGAATAAGGATATTGGGGCTTTCGCCGGAGATTATCGGGAGTTTGCTGCAAAGAAGTTTCCTTCCAGATTGTATGCCGAAGGTTTACTTATCTATCTTGCCGGGAAAAAGGCTTCGTTGGATGAAGTGGAAAAATGGAATATACCGCCTCAAGTATTGGATGAATT
>ULMX01027812.1_pt1 | contig 17018 bp, 28 predicted proteins | sample 1951771 | NCBI WGS metagenome assembly ULMX01 (sample SAMEA4835562, study PRJEB28245) | human gut metagenome | biome: gut microbiome; material: fecal sample | place: Denmark | collected 2008 | reverse complement strand
TTGTAGCACTTGACTTTTTATAGTTAGACTCTGAAATACGCAGACTACAAATTAACACAGGATCGCGGGCGCACGTTTATGCTTGATGCTATGGATGTGGATGAATCCAATTTTGTGGCGTCTGCCGGAAACGTTATGGGCGAGTTCCAGCGTACACAGGTTATCCCGGAAGTGGATGCGTTCCGCTACTCTAAGATTGCGGCTTTGGCAAAAGGCGCATCCCATGAAACGGCAACTTTCACGCCGGATAAAACAAACGTGCTGGAAAAACTGGATGATGAAATTGCAAAAGTGCAGGACATTGTTGGTGAAGGAGAACCGCTTGTTATTATTATGGCTACTTCGATCCGCACTATCCTGAACAACGCAAAAGACATTACTAAGTACTTGGATACGGCGGACTTTAAAGCCGGTGCAATTACTACCAAAGTAAAAACATATAATGAAATTCCGATTCTTTCCGTACCTTCCGCCCGCATGAAGACGGCGTATGTATTCAACGATGGGAAAACCGCCGGGCAGGAGAAAGGCGGTTTTAAGCCGGATACTGCTGCAAAAGGAATTAACTGGATTATCATTGCCCGCCGTGCACCGATTGCGGTTTCCAAGACGGACAAGATCCGCATCTTCGAACCGAACGTGAATCAGAAGGCCGATGCGTGGAAGCTGGATTACCGCAAATTCCATGATCTCTGGATTCCGACAAACAAGCTGGCCGGCGTATGGGTTAATACCGGGGCATAAGGAGGTAAATTATGGAAAGATTAACCAGATTGAATGAGGTGCAGTATACAGAAAGCGATTTCCAGAAAGAGAAACTAATCAAAGAGGGATTCATTCTTGATGGGGACTATGGCGCTGATAATGGTGCTGATAATGGTGCTGCTGCACTGGATAAGATGACCAAGCAGCAGCTTGTTGATTATGCGGAAGCTAACGGAATTGATATTTCCGGTGCGGATACAAAAGCCGACATCCTTTCTCTGATCAAGGAGTAATTCTTATGATTGCCGATGTAAAAATCCTCATTAAGGGCGCGACCGGGTATGATGTCAAAGATTCTGATATGACATTGCTGGAATACATCTATCAAGGAGATTTGCAGCATGTCCTGAACAGCTGCAACTTGAAAGAAATCCCTGATGAGCTGCAGCGTACTGTAGATGAAATGACAGCAGGCAGGTTCATGCAAATGAGCAAGGCAGCTATTTTAAGTGCTGATGAGCTTGACGTCGTAAAATCCATAAAAGAGGGCGATACGACGGTAGAGCTCGGTGGAACTTCGGCAGAACAGAGGCTGGATGCGCTGATTGCGTTGTGGACAAAGGAGCGTGATTTAGGATGCTTCCGAAAGTTGCGCTGGTAAAATCACGGAAAGCGATTGAGAGTCTGTATGCGGATACCTGCAGGATTATTACGGAAAAGGATACCGTAGATCCAGATACGGGAATTGTAAAAACGGTAAGGGTGACCTCTGCGGAGTACCCTTGCCGTATTTCTTACAAGAATTTGCCCGCGACCGGCGGTGATGGCATTCCTGTTATAACACAGTCCGTTACTTTGTTCTTGTCTCCTGAAATTGATGTGCCTGCAGGCGCTGATGTTAACGTGGTACGGCAAGGGCGGCCTCTGCATTTTAAATCTGCAGGTGTATCTGCTGTCTATGATAACCATCAGGAAATCAGCATGGAACATCGGGAGGTGCACGATGGCTGATGTAACTGTAGATTTCAGAGGCTTTGAGGAACTGCAGAAACGAATTGCTGAATTGAATAGTTCCGCAATGGAAGAAGCCAAACGGCAAAGCATGAAAGAGATGGCAGCCGTGTATCTTGCTGAGGCGAAAAGGGCTACTCCGACGAGAGGGGTTCAAACCGTTGAAAGAAACGGCGTGACAATCACAACTAATTCCGAACATATAAAACGTTCGTGGAATGCCGGAGCTGTTGAGCAGAATGGCAGGGAGTACAAAATTAAAGTATTCAATACGGCATCTTACGCTTCTTATGTCAATGATGGCCACAGGCAGCAGCCGGGTCGGTATGTTCCTATTCTGGGTAAACGATTGGTGGAAAACTGGGTAGACGGATTGAACATGGCAGAAAAAGCAGAGAAAGCAACGGAGCGGCGGTCTAAAGATATTTTGCGTCGAAATATTAACAGGGTGTTATCGAGGTACAGTACATGACGATAATTAATGAGATAATCAAAGGCATCTCATCAAAACTGCATAAGCTGACTAAATATCCCGTGTATGTGGACGTAAAAAAGAATCATGTCGTATTTCCGTGCTTTTATCTGAAGCAGCTGGATCAGTCACAGGAACTGTCTGTCGGTAACCGTTACTGGCAGGATCATAGCTTTGATATCTGGTTCATGCCGAATGCGGCCGATGAAGTTTCAGATGTCAGGGAAGAAATTCACAAGATGGCAGAAGCATTCTTTGTAGAGCTGGAGTATATTACTCTTTCGGATGGATCTGTCATTCGGGGGACAGACATGCATTACCGCACGACTGACGGCGCACTCCACTTCTTTGTTTCTTATAATCTATTTATTTTAAAAGAACGGGAAAAAGCAGAAAAAATGCAGAGTTTAAAAGCGGAAGGAGCCATAAAAAATGGCAGCTAAAAAAGAAGAACAGACAGCGTCCGAGGAGCGTTTCGATGGCGTAACGATTGTTAAATCCGCCAAGTACAAACGCTATGCGGACATTTTGACTCATTTACTTAACGAGGGAGGGCAGTATACGCATTCCCAGATTGATAAATTGCTGAAAGATGCGTTAAATCAGCCTGTCAAACAGGATATTAACTAAAGGAGGTAACTATGGCATTAGGTGGCGGTACCTGGCTTTTTCAGAATAAGAAATTGCCCGGTACATATATCAATTTCATTTCAAAAGACCGTCCGATGACGGATATTGCCGACCGCGGTTATGCGGCGATGGCGCTTGATCTGGATTGGGGTATAAGCGGAGCTGTCTTCCGCGTGGAAGCGGAAGATTTCCAAAAAAACTGTCAGAAGATCTTCGGCTATGATTATGGCCATGATAAAATGAAGCCTTTGCGCGATTTGTTTATCAATCTGAAGACAGGGTATTTCTACCGTTTAAACAGCGGCGGCGAGAAAGCAAAGAATACATTGGCAACGGCAAAATATGCGGGAACCAGAGGAAATAATTTATCTACTGCAGTACAGAGCGACCCAGATAACAGCGGAAAGTTCATCGTGTACACTTATCTAACGACAGACGGGCTTCTGAAAACGGTAGATAAACAGTCTAACATCAGCAAAGGCGCGGATTTACAGGATAATGATTTTGTTGTATTCAGCAAAACCGCGACGCTTACTGTAAAAGCGGCGGAACCACTGACCGGGGGCACGAACGGAACAGCGGTTACTGTTTCCGAGTATCAGTCTTTTATCGAGCATATAGAGCCGTATTATTTTAATATTTTAGGATATGCGGGCTCTGATGAGACAGTACAGTCTTTGCTGATTAATTTCACAAAGCGCTGCCGTGAAAACACGGGCTCAAAATTCCAGCTTGTTATTTACGGCAAGACCAAGGTTAATTATCCCGGCGTTATTTCTATTAAGAATAATGTGACAGATACGGGCGCTGAAAAAGGATCCTTAGTATACTGGCTCACTGGGAAAGAAGCGGCATGTGCAATTAATGCAAGCTGCACGAACGCAATCTATGACGGAGAATATACGGTCAATACAAACTTCAAGCAGTATGAGCTTGAACAGGCGGTCAGCGATGGCATGTTCATGTTCCATAATGTCTCCGATTCGGTATCCGGCAATGTATTAGGCGATACCCGTGTTCTGACGGATATTAATACTTTCACGGAAGTAACCAAGGCGATGAATAAGGATTTTACACTGAATCAGGTCATCCGCGTGCTGGATAATGCGGCAATTGACATTGCCCGACTGTTTAACCGGATTTATCTCGGTAAGGTACAGAATGATGCTGATGGGCGAATTTCTTTGTGGAAAGACGGTATAGCGCTGTTTGAAGAATACCAGCGTGTCAGGGCGATTCAGAACTTTGTAGATGATGACTTGCCTGTACCCACGCAGGGCGAAGAGAAAACCGCCGTTCTGTGGACATTTGAAATCCAGCCGACGGCATGCATGGAAAAATTATATTGTACCGTGGTGGTAGCATAAGAAAGGAGATAGCTCATGGCAGATGAAATCAGCGCAATCCGTACGATGCTGGCCAAGGATGTTATTTCAGCAAAACTGGCCAGCGCCTATGTGACGGTAGATGGAAATAGATACTTGCTGTTTCAGGCAAAGAGCCTTGAAGCAACGATCGAAAAAGAGAAAGAAGAAGTTGCCATTCTGGGGCGCCTGATGAAAGGGAATAAGTCCGTGTCCGCTAAGGGAAGCGGTACACTGACAATTTACAAGAATACTTCGCTCTTTGAAAATATGATGCTGAAATACGTCAATCAGGGAGTAGATACTTACTTTGATCTGCAGGTTGTCAATAATGACCCGACCAGCGAAGCAGGAAAACATACTGTGATTCTGACCGGTTGCAATATTGATAAAGGTACTGTTGCCGGGTTCGATGCAGAAGGTAAGTGGCTTGAAGATGAGATTTCATTCACTTTTGAGGGAATCAAAGTGCCTGAAAAATTCAAAGAACTTGATGGAATGAAAGCGTAGTAGTGGCGGGGATATTCCCGCCTATTCTTTTGTGAAAGGAAAACCAAATGGCTGAAAAAACATTAAAAGCATTTTTTAAAGAAAACGTTATAAAAAAAGCACCGGTACAATATACCGCATCAAAGAGAATGGTTGGTGAAGACGGAAAACCCGTGCCGTGGGAAATCCGCGTACTGACTAATGAAGAAATGGACAGTCTGCGTGATGCCTGCACGAAACGAATTCCGGTCAAAGGAACTAAGGACTGGAAGATGGAATTTGATCAGGATAAATTCATGATCGAAATGACACTGAAATCTGTCGTATTTCCTAATCTGAACGACGCAGAACTGCAGGGGAATTGGGACGCAATTGGAGCGGAAGAGTTACTTAAAGCTATGCTGACACCGGGCGAGCTGGCGGACCTGTATTCTGCCGTATCTCAGGCGTCTGACTTTGAGGCAGGCATGGGCGATAAGATCAAGACGGTAAAAAACTCTTAAAGGCAAAGGATCTGGATGCGCATGTGGCCTATTTTTCGCTTATTAAGCTGCATAGGCTGCCGCACGAGATTTTTACTTTGCCGGAACACGAATTGGCTATGATTTATGCTTTTGTTGATGAATACATCAAATCAGAGAAAAAGCAGGCGACCAAATTGAAACGCAAATAGAAAGGGGGCAGCAGATGGCAACACTGCAGAACTACATCAGTCTTCGGGACGGTGTCAGCCCGATGCTTGAAAAAATGAGCCGTGCAGCTCACACCGTATCAAATAAGTTAAACATCGCCAGCGGAAGCGCCCGGAACGCCGGAGATTCTTTCGGTTATGCTGCTGAAAAAGCGGGGCTGTTTAAGAGCATCCTTGCCGGCAACATTGTCGGGAATGTCATCATGCGCGGGCTGGATAGTATTGCAGGTTCTATTTCAGGAGCTGTAGCATTGGCCGATGAATATACAAGCTTGAATGCCAGACTGGCGCTGGTAGCCGGTTCACAGTCCAACGTGGCCGCACTAAATGATATGATTTACGAATCCGCGCAACGAGCACGTGGCGGGTATATGGATATGGCAAAAGCCGTGGCCAGCCTTTCCGTTAATGCCCGTGACGCTTTTCCCGACCCGCGAAAAACAGTGCAGTTTATGGAAGGTATGCAAAAGCTGTTTGTTATCGGCGGCGCATCTAAAGAGAATCAGCAGTTCGCCATGCTGCAGCTGCAGCAATCATTGGCCAGCGGACGTCTGCAGGGCGATGAATTCAGGTCTATCACTGAAAACGCACCAATTTTGCAGGATATGATTGCTAAAACAATGAAGGTTTCCCGCGGCGAGTTGAAACAATTGTCTGCACAGGGGGAAATCACGGCAGATATCATCAAGCGGGCTATATTTGAAAATATGGATGAAATCAATGATAAATTTGAGAGTATGCCAAAACGCTGGAGCGATCACTTTACAGATTTCAAAAATGTAGTATTGAAATCTTTTGCGCCGATTGCGGAACGTATCAATCGTCTGGCAAACAGTGAAGGTGTCCGTTCTATGTTCAGCATGCTGAAAAACGGAGTCAAATCTATTATGCCTGTGCTTTACGCGGTTATTGGCGGTGTGGAGAAGTTTGTTAATATGTTCACTGCAGGAATTTCCACCGTGGCGTCATTTGTACAGAATCACAGCCTGCTTATGCAGATGGCACTTATCGCACTGGGCGGGTATCTGGCATTTGTCGGAACGATGGCGCTTGTTTCTGCCGGACAGATGGCGCTGGCAGCGACATCGACAGCTGCAGCGACAGCAGCGGACTGGTTGGCTGCAGCTGCAAAGTTTGCATTGACCGTGGCGCAGGATGGCCTGAATGCAGCGCTGTATGCGTGCCCGCTAACATGGATAGTCGGCGCTATTATTGCTGTTATCGCCGTGCTGTATGCAGCAGTGGCGGCAGTTAATTATTTTGCGGGAACGAGCATATCGGCAACGGGTATTATCTTCGGGGCTTTCATGCTGTTGTTCTCTTCTATATGGAACATGATTGCATTTACTGTGAATATGTTTGTCTCTCTTGCGGAATTCATCGGGAACGTTTTTATAGATCCTCTGAATGCCACCTATAACCTCTTTGCTGATATTTGGAATGGTGTCGTCGATCTGGTAGGACAGGCGGTAGCCGCTATTGTTGATATGATTGCGCAGATTCCGGGGATGAGTAAGCTTGGAATCAGCACTGATTTTTCTGCAGAATCTCTCCATCTTGATAGAAAAGAAATCTCCGGAGGTTATGATTTTTCCGGTTATAAAATGAAAACGCTGGATCCTGCCAATGAAATGGCGTGGGGATATAATGTCGGCGCAGGAATTGGTGACAGTATCAGTGACGCGCTCCAAATGCCTGAAATAGCAGCACCCGGTTACAATGCCGAGGATATAGCCGATAACACGGCGAATACCGCGGATAACACCGGCAAAGGAGCAAAAGACGCAAAAAGAGCAGCTGACGCTTTGGATAGTACGGCTGACGACCTTGCTTTTCTCCGGGAAGCAGCTGAACGGGAAGCGGTCAATAAATATACGACAGCTACTATTCATATCGACGTAGGCGGGGTTACTGCGGGAGATACCGGCGGCAATGATTTTGATGGTGTCTTGCGGCGGTTGAATGATGTATTGATAGAATCAGTAGAAAGCGGAGCGGAGGCGGTACAGCGATGAGTTACTATTTCTTTTTAGGAAATACCATGCTGCCCGTTCCGCCGCCCAGAATGAACACGAAGATTAACGGGAAAAACAAAACAATCAATCTGATTAACGAAGGAGAAGTCAATTTAATCAAGACGCCCGGATTAACAGAAATATCATTTGACTTCTTGCTGCCTAACAGCAGGTATCCTTTTGCAAATTACGATTCATCCCTACAGACAGGATTAATCAATTATGCTGTGGGGGCAATTTCATCCCGTATCGGAGGTTCTTTAGGAAACGCATTTTCTTTTAAGAAAGCGGCACCGTTCCTTGATTCGCTCAAGTCCTCTAAAGAGACACGAAATCCTATCCGATTTATCGTTACCAGCATGGGTTTTGATTATTCCCAATTGTGGAATACCAATATGCTTTGCACTGTTGAGAATTATACAATAGGTGAGGACGCACGGAACGGAAACGATTTAAATATCAGTATTGTACTTAAGCAGTATAAATTCTTTGGAACAAAAGAAGTAGAAGTGACGAAAAATGAAGATGGTACGGAAACGTTGCGGGTAAAAGAACCGCGATATACCCCGACAACACAGGTTCCCGCGATGATGAAAATAACAAATCAATTGTCTGTGCTGGAAGCCTGTAAAGGCGTTATTGGTGGAAATCTTGACTGGCGAGCAGTGGCCAACGCCAGTGGAGTAACTAACCCGCTTGAAAAGAATATAAAAGGGCAGGTGCTTAAACTTGTTTGAAGTTATTATCCACAACAAAACGGAAAACAAATATTACGCGCCTGCCGTGTTGGATGGAGCGAAAATCGAATGGACTATCAGCGGGACACCGGGAAAGTTCACGTTTACCGTATACAAAGATGAAACTCTTAAATTTGTTGAGGGTGATACAGTGCAGGTCAAGGTTGGAGATAAAGCTGTTTTTTTCGGCTTTGTTTTTGTAAAAAAACGAAACAAAGACGGCAGTATTGATGTCACTGCTTATGATCAACTCCGATACCTGAAAAATAAAGAAAGCTGGCAATACAAGAATATGACCGCTACGCGGGTCATACAGAAGCTGGCCGAATATTTTCAGCTAAAAGTCGGAACGCTGGCGGATACTGGATTTGTGATTGATAAGAGGGTGGAAGATAATGCCACTCTCTTTGATATTATCCAGGGGGCGCTGGATATCACCTTGGTCAATACAAAAGAAGTTTATGTGCTTTACGATGATTTCCAAAAACTCATGCTTTCTAAGCCGATTGACATGGTGGTTCCTATTCTCATAGATAATGAAACCGCAGAAGATTTTGATTATGAAAGCAGCATAGACAAGGACACGTATAACTTAGTCAAGTTGGTAGTAGAAGATAAGCAGGCGGCGGGAGAAGGTAAGCGAAAAGAGTTCTATGCGCCGATGAGCCCCGACGAGTTCGCGAAATCGAAGGAGAAAGACCAGTGGGGCGTTCTGCAGTACTATGAAAAGCTGCAGAAGAATATCCAAAATCCACAGGAACGGGCTAACCAAATGCTCAAGTTCTATAATGTAGTCCGTCGTAAATTGGACATAAAAGAGGCGGCCGGAGATATCCGGGTGCGTGCGGGTTCTATGATTTACGTAAAGCTCAATTTGGGCGATGTGGAATTGGTACAGAAAGTACTGGTAACAAAAGTTGTCCATACTTTTTCTAATCAGGTACATCTGATGGACTTGACGCTGAAAGGCGGTGTAATCAATGATCAATGATGAATTGCCGAATGTGCTGAAATCTCTTGTAGCACAGACCGTGCGCGGGATGAATCCGTCTGATTTCGTCCTGGGCGAAGTTATATCTGAAACTCCTTTAGTTATCCGTGTAGGAGAGAATGAACTGGATGAAGATTTTTTGATACTTTCCGATAATGTCCGTGATTTTGAAGTAGATATTGAAGTCAACCACATTACTGAAAAACGGGCAGGCGGCGGAGGATACGCAGAGTATGCCAGCCATGACCACGGTTATAAAGGGAGGAAGAAGATCATTATCTATAACGGATTAAAAATCGGAGAGAAAGTCGTCATGATACAGCAGTCCGGCGGGCAGCTGTTTTTTGTTGCTAATCGTGTGTACAACCATTCTGATGTCCACGGACAGTGGGGGTGATTAGATGAAACTATTACCTGAAGAATTTAACAACGTGTCCATTGCGGGCAGCCAGATACGCATGCCGTCTAAAACCTATCGAATGAATATTGAGGAAGAAACCGTATCGGGAACAATAACAGATGACATGGAAGCTGTGCAGCAAGCCGTCTATAAGATCTTAAATACAGAACGGTATAAACACATCATTTATTCTTCGAATTACGGCGTAGAACTTGCCGATCTGTTTGGTAAACCTATGCCCTATGTTATCCCTGAAATTCCGAGGCGAATAGAAGAGGCACTGCTGGTAGATGACCGTATCAACAAAGTGGACGGCTTTGATTTGCAATATGATAAGCAGGGAAATGTCAAATGTTATTTTGTAGTTCATTCTATTTTCGGGGATATTGAGATGGAAAGGAGTGTGAAGGTAAGGGATGTATGAGGATCAGACAAGCCAAGTCATAGAAAAGAGAATGCTGGATACTGTTAGTCCCGCAGTGGATAAACGAGAAGGCAGTATTATACATGATGCAACGGCTCCGGTATCGATCGAACTTGAACTGATGTATGCCGCACTGGACTGGTTCATGAAAAATACGTTTGGTGATACGGCAGAGCGCAAGTTTCTAATTGAGCGAGCTTTAGAACGTGGACTTGTGCCGTATAAAGCAACAAGGGCGGTCGTACGTGGGATATTTACTCCGAGTGCGTTGGAAATACCAATTGGACATCGATTTTCCTGTGACGGAATCAATTATGCGGTAACGGAAAAGTTAAAAGCCGGTAGTTATCTACTGCGCTGTGAAACTGCAGGTGTTTCCGGAAATAAGGAAGCGGGAATGCTTGTGCCGATTGATAATTTACCAGATCTGCAGTCTGCAAAGATTGAAGCGCTGACTATCCCCGCAATTGATGACGAAGATACGGAAGTGTTCCGGCAACGGTATTTAAAAAGTTTTGAAACGCAAGCGTACGGAGGAAATATTGCGGATTATAAAGAAAAGGTACTATCTATTGCCGGTGTGGGCGGCGTCAAAGTGTACCCGGTCTGGAACGGCGGAGGCACGGTTAAAGTCGTATTTTGCACATCCGAATTTAAATCGCCCGACAGTGAATTTGTGGACAAAGTGCAGGAAATGCTGGATCCGGTTCCTTATCACCAGAAAGGCGTCGGTGTAGCGCCAATAGGCCATTATGTCACGACGGAAGGAGTGGTGAATAAAGAAATAACTGTACACGTAAATGTCACGATGAAATCCGGGTATACCTTGGACAATATAAAAAATCAGATATCTGAAACAATTACCGAATATATTGGATCTGTAAATAAAACATGGGCAGAAACACAGGTAATTACTATAAAGAGGTTTGTTGATAACGGGCTGATTATCCGCAAGGCTAAACTGGAAAGCCTGCTGTTAGATATTATCGGAGTGTTAGATGTCACAAATCTTACTTTGAACGGAGAGGTAAAGAATCTGCAACTTGGAGTAAATGAAATCGGGAAGTTGAAGGTGGTCGAATATGAATGATCTGCGAAAAAACCTTTCTTTCCGTGCTGCGAATATCCGCCATTATTTACCGGACGTATTGGCGAATGCTAAAGAATTTACTTCTTGGGCAGATGTGGTAGAGCCGGAATTAAATGCTATTATTTATAAATTGCTACAAAACTGTTTGAATACTTTCGTTTGCGATGTAGATGAAAGCGGGCTGGAGCGGTATGAATCTATGCTTGGGATTATCCCGAATGTGGATGCATCATTTGAAGATAGACGAAATGAAGTTCTTTTAATGATTAACAATCAAGTATTATATACGCATCGCAACCTGCAGAATATTTTTGACTCAAGGTATGGAAAGAATAAAATCAGCATCAGCCTAAATTATGGAAAATATGAACTATGGCTTGACCTCGTTTATAATCTGGTTTTCGCGTCTAATCAAATTCGGACATACACGAGAAGCATTATTCCGGCTAATCTTACCGTGAACTTAAGCAATACAAAGGAAGCAGGCGGGAAGATTTTTGCAGGTGCAATATGTAAATTGAATTCAGTTGTACATATTACACCGAATCTTGAGTTTACGGTTCCAGAAATAGGGCAGCACATCAGAGCAGCCGGATATATTCGGACTGCTCATAAAGTTATAGAAATTAAAGGGGGCTAATAAATGGCTAATTATCCAAAAATATTAATGACAACACAAGGGTTATCATTGATTTCCGAGGCGAATGCAACCGGACAGGCTTTAACTTTTAGCAAAATCTTACTTGGCGACGGCAATTTAGAGGGTGATTCTATCCAGAGTCTTACGCAACTCAAAGGTCATAAATTGGAACTCGCCGTAACGGGCGGGACAAATCTTGGGTCCGGTCAGTTCCAAATAAGAGCTGTGTGCTCTAACGCCTCACTTGATGCTGGGTTCTTTGCCCGTGAAGTGGGCGTGTACGCGAAAGTAGGAGCCACAGGAGTTGAGAAGCTTATCGCATATACAAACGGGGGAAATTTTGTTGATTATATCCCCGATAAAAGCGTGCCGATCGACTCCCAAATATTCAAGATCGATATTGTTGTCGGTGACACGGAAAGCGTAACAGTGCAGGTAAAAGATGAAACATACTTAATAAAAGCTGAGATGGATGAACATAATGCATCAGGTTCAGCTCACGAAAACCGTTTCAAGCTCTTTGAAAAAGTCTCGGAATTGGGTGATGATATCATACAAAAACTGGCACTAACATCTGCTGTTACCGCTGTTACAGCTATGCAAACTAACTCATGGTTCGGTCAGCTGTTGAAAATGGTGTTGACTGCGTCTGGTGTACGCTACAACATCGCGCAAAACGGATATGTTTGCTTTGGTAGTTTCTTCGGCGGGCTAATTATACAATGGGGGTTAGCAGCAGATTATACTAGTGCTACATATGTTTGTACGTTGCCAATTACCGTAAATAAAGGGCTATTAGTTTTGGCTGGGGATACCGGAGCTGCAACAATTTCCTATGGCGCAGGCTTTAAAACAAATGCATCAGTAGAGATTTTTTCATCGCAACCAACGTGGAAGCAATCTACGTTCTACCTGGCAGTTGGTGAAAAATAACACAAATTGGGATGTCATTTTAATCGAAAGGGGTAAAAAATGAATAATACAAATGTCGAATATTATATTGCCGGGTTTGACGCGGACGGAAAGCGGGTAGGCTCAAGTATTTGTGAGTTTGACCCGAAAAAAAGCAAAAATGTAAATAAATTGGATGAGTTAAAAAAAGAAGCGAAAGATCTGTTTGCCGATGCGACTGTTATCGAGATTATCTCAGCCGAGGATTTTAACAAGTATATATCCGGTGCTTACATCCGTGGTACAAATGGGAATCCAGTTAAATACGTTCCGCGGGAGCCGACTGTAGAAGCGCAGAGACAGATAGAACTCAATACCTTGGATAGAAAATACGCGGATAAACTAAGTAATATTGAACTCGAAATGGCAAAAGCCAAAGCGATTGAAGATGAAGAATTATATACCGAACTGAAAGAAGAACGGGAAGCATTGATGAACGAATACTCAGAAAAGAGAGGGGCGATCTAAATGGAACGTTGTTTTTTGTGTCACCGAAAAATGGATAAAAAAACAGGACTTTGTACAAATAAGAAATGCATTCGGAGCAAACCACTGAAAGAAAAGCCTGAAAATAAGACGGAGGATAATAAATAATGAGTATGGTGGATATAAGTCCTGAAGCATTGGAGCGAATTGTCCGGATTGAAACGAAACTTGACATGCTTGTCGAAATGTTACCTGAAATACAGAGACTTCAAGTAGCGCACGAAAGGGCGGAACAAAGTGCTAAATCAGCACATCACAGGATAGATAATATCTATAAGGTTGCCGGTCTGATTTCTACCATCATTTCCGTGGTAATTGCATTGATAGGAAGGGTGATGTGATTGTTTGCGAAAATAAGAGATTTATGGAAAAAAGCTGCCGGATACATAAATGGACACATACCGAAAGGGAATGCCAAGCCGTCTATGAAAGTAGTCTATGGTTACGCCATAGGCTTTTTAATTCTGTTTTGCGTCGTACTGGCCGCGTGGGTTATTGAATTCTGCAGGGGTTCGGCTAATACGATGACATTGATTAAATTCTTTGAAGATTATACGGCGGTTCCGGTCGTAGGAGCGATTGCATTTATTGCCAAGTATATGGTAGATAAAAACCGCAACGGCAGACCGGATGCCATAGAAAAGGAGTTGAAAAAAGATGACGCTAAAAGAAATTGAAGTATTGCTGCAGAATGCTGTGGGAGGCATTGACCGGATCTATGAACATTGGACAGGCTGTGACGGGAGTGTAGTTAATCTGCCTGACTATACAGTAGTAATCGACCTGACCGGCGGATATCACGTCATGCACGAAGATTTTACTGAAAAGCTGGCGCATACATGGCACAGGAACAGCCGGTCAATCGGTATAGCGATGGCGTGTTGCAAAGACGCGGTATGCTATTATGATCATCCTGACGGTGTAGATTTGGGGAGCGAACCGCCAACGAGCGCGCAGATTGAAGCTATGGCTATGTTGACTGCAAAAGCAGAACAGATATTGGGGCTTACTACAGATGATGTATATACGCACGCGGAAATCGCCCAAATTGACGGTTACGGTGTCGATAGCGGAGACCCAGATATGCGCTGGGACCTGTTGTATTTACCGGATTACGGTAACGGCGGAGTATTAGTGCCGGGTGGAGATTTGATTCGGGGCAAAGCAGAGTTTTACAAACAGGAGGGCTAAATGTGTGGAAAAATATTAAAACAAGTAATTATCGCTATCTGCTTATTGTTGGGGTTGTCATTCTGCTATTGCTTGCAGGCATCTGCGGATGGTGGTACTACGAATCAAGTAGAGCCGGAGCAGACTATCACGATGTCAATAGCGGACTGGAACGAATTGAAGACCGAATGGGCTGGGCAGAAACTGGACTTAGCACAGCTCAAACAGAAATTTACAATGCTGAATCTGAACTCCGAGGAGCAGCTGAAGCAGCTGGAAGTATTGCAGACAAAACTCGAAAGAACAGAGAAATCCTTGATGAATGCAACGACATCATTAACAGAAGTGAAAAAAAGCTGCAAGAATCGAGGTTATTATTAGAAGAATTGAAGAAAGAAATAAAGAAAATGGAGCACAAACAAGCGGTCATACGTAGGCAACGAGATTTATACGCAGGACTGTTTGTTATTACTATGGGCGCAGCTATCGCCCGCAGGTAAAAAAGAGGGCGGGAAACAGCCCTCTTTTTTACTCAAAATTTACGATAATATTTACGATAATTTATAAAAAAATGTATCTTTTAATGCTATTTTACACCTTAAAACATTCAGTATTTACCGATATTTTTGTTATAATTCAAAATTGGAAATCATGTTGCCGGCGAATACCGGCACGGGGGTTCGAATCCCCCTCTCTCCGCCACGAAGTCAGAGCCTGTCAAGTAAGACGGGCTTTTTTGTTTTGTGAAAATGGCAACAAAAAAGTTCCGTTGAAATGCTTTTTGACGACACTTTGACGACACTTTGTTCCGGTGCGCAAGAAAATTTGATTGTATGGGCTTTTTATTGAAATATGGCAATATATCATTTGTCCTGCAGGCGATTTTAATATTGATTCCGTATAAGGAAGCAAAGAAAACATTTACAATACCGTCCCTGTAAACTATAATTAAAAATAAGAAAAACATTTGAAATATTACTTTGGGAGAGCAATCATATGCGGGGGAAAATCGTAACAGCCTTTATTTTTTTAACCATGATGACGGGAGCGGTATCAGCTGCTCCCGTTTTAGATTACACAGGAGCAGAGCGGCTGGAAGAAGCGCGGCAGAGAGAAGAAGAGCGGCAGGAACGGCTGCATGCGCCCCGCGTAGAAAACATTGAGAACGGCCTGAATTAAAAAGAAAAGGCAGACGCCGTTCTTGGGCCCGTATTTAAAATAGACGAAATTATTTTATCGGGGCAGGAAGAAAAGTTCGGCTGGCTGCAGGACATCATACAGCCCCATATTCACACGGAGATGGGGATTTCATCCGTCAACAGGCTGGTAAAAGACCTGAATGCGAAACTGCTGGACAAAGGATACGTGACCAGCCGCATCGTGATTCCCGAGCAGAATATGAAAAACGGGAAACTCCTTCTCCGCATCCAAACCGGCAGGCTGCATAAAATCATCTACAGCAGAGACAGCGCCGTCATCCCATGGAAAAACGCATTTCCCATCAAAGAAGGAGACATCCTGAACATCCGCCGCCTGGAGCAGGGGCTGGAACAGATGAAACGCGTCAGCTCCTCTGACGTATCCATGAAACTCCTCCCTGCCGAAGAAGCGGACATGACAGACGTGGAACTCTCCATAACCAAGGGGAAACAAATAAAGGGAAGCCTTTCCGTGGACGACTCCGGACTGGAAGACACAGGAAGCATCCAGTGGAACGCCGCCCTGGGGATAGACCGGCTCTTCAATGCCAATGACCTCTTCCGCATCAGCGGAAATACAGACGGCTCCCGGGACGGATACGAAAAAGGAACCAGAGGACAGGGCATTTCCTACTCCATCCCCAGAGGATGGGACACCTTCACACTGCAGCACAACCGCTACCGATACCACCGGACCGTAGAGTCCCGGCCCTATGACTTCATCAGCAGCGGGAAAACCCGCATCACCGAATTCACCTTCAGCCATGTCATGGGACGCACCAAAACGAAAAATACGGCTGGGACATAAGCCTCACCAAAAGAAACGCCCACTACTTCATCAACGATATGGAAATCCCCGTACAGGCCATGGACACCACCGCCATGGAAATAGGCCTCTTTGACCGCGTCTATACAGGAAGCGGCACACTGTACACCCGCCTCGGATATAAAATGGGGACAGGATGGTTCGGCGCGAAACCTGATACAGACAATCCGGCGAGTCCCAAAACCCATTATAAAATGTGGCTCCTGGACATAGACTGGCAGAAACCCCTTACCCTGGGACACCGGCCGGCATCCTTCACCACATCCCTTCACGGGCAGTGGACGACAGGCGGCATGCGCCTCTACAGCACAGACATGGTGAGCATCGGGAACAGGTACACCGTCAGGGGCTTCGACGGAGAATACACCCTCATGGGAGAAAACGGATGGTACCTCCGAAACGAACTGTCATCCTCTCTTCCGCGCCTCCACAGCAGCGTATATGCAGGACTCGACGCAGGCGCCGTATACGGCGTATCCACAGAGATCCTGACAGGAAGAACCATCGCGGGCATGGCGCTGGGAATGAGAGGAACCTTTCCCTCAGGACTCTTCTACGACACCTTTATCAGCAGAGCCTTATACAAGCCTGACGGCTTCCATACGAAAACATGGGCCGGCGGATTCACAATGGGCTGTCAATTTTAAATGAAATAGGCAAAATTTTAATTAGAACGACAAGAGGTTATGACAAATGAAAACAAGCACAAGCAAACGACTCAGATGGA
>ULMX01029621.1_pt1 | contig 19149 bp, 17 predicted proteins | sample 1951771 | NCBI WGS metagenome assembly ULMX01 (sample SAMEA4835562, study PRJEB28245) | human gut metagenome | biome: gut microbiome; material: fecal sample | place: Denmark | collected 2008 | reverse complement strand
CTCTTTCCAAAGAAGTCGCTGATGCGGATGTACGGAAGGCTGTCGAAGACAAAGATTACAAATTCGTAAGCATCGAAAAATAAAATCAAAAATGAAAAGCCCGCGGGAGAAAATAAGATCATCGCGGGCTTTTCATGTGTCCGTCTTGGGACAGGTTTTGTATTAAATGTTTATTTTCGTGGTTAGGAATGCGGGAACGGAAAGCTGATGCAAAACAGTATAGAGGGTGGAATCCGTTATCGTAATGTATTGATATGAAATGTCCTGTAAGCCTTGTTTGCCTTTTCAGAAAAAACGGGAGAGCGGTATTTCTGCAAGCCGATTCCCTTATACAGTAAAAAAGGACGGCTCGCACCGTCCCTTTTCAGGAGTATAAAAAAATAAAGGAAGTTGGAAAGGAGTGATTTTCGCTTGGGAGTGCGAAAATTTCCCAACGGCAGAATCGTTTCATGAATCCGCTTCTGCCTATAAGTAGTATATCACAAATAAATGATTTTGAAAACTACTTTCAATTATTTTTTTAAATTTTTTTATAGAAGCGGTATTTACAGGAAAAGAAATAACAAAGAACTATTTTTTTCTTATAATTGATGCAGATGATTTCAAAATCACTGCCGGAGGAGATTATTCTGTACCAGCGGTAGAACACCACGGGGAATTTTAAAATATCCTGTCCGGCAGCCGCAGGAAGAAGCGGGTTTCGTCGTTTCATATGAACTTGTAATTCAAATCATTTAACCATAAAAATCCTCGGTGATTGCGGAGGTCTTTTGATTTTTAAACGTGATCATCGTGTTAATATCTCCCAGAGGTTTTTATTAATAAAATAATACTCTCTGCCTTGTTTTATTTTATCTAATAGTCCGGCTGCAACTAATCGGTTTAGATACTTAGAAGCGGTTTGCTTTTTTGCGATATGCCGATCTACGAGAAAGGAAATTTTACAGTATGGCTGTTCAAAAAGGAGTTCGATTAATTCTCTGCTATAGATATCAGCCATTTCATTCTTTACAAATGTTTCTGTTTCTAATTGTACCTTTCGGATTTCTTGAATCATGGACAGAGTCTTTTTAGCGGTCACTTCCACCGCATCTAAAATATAAAGAATCCAGTTAGTCCAGTCTGCGTATTCAGTTACATCTTGCAGGGCTTTATAATAATCGGATTTGTGTTCAATGATGTAGCTGGATAGGTATAGGATAGGAACGTCAAGGAGCTTTTCCTGTATTAAGTAAAGAACATTAATTATACGCCCAACTCGTCCATTCCCGTCAGGGAAGGGATGGATGCATTCAAATTGATAATGGATGACTGCCAATCGGATTAAAGGATCAATATTTCCCTCATTTACATTAATATAGTTTTCCAAGTTGGAAAGCAGACGAAGTATATCACCCTTGTTATCTGGCGGAGTGTAAACGGTCTCACCATATGAATTCTTCAGTACCGTTCCGGGGAATGAACGGATTCCGTCTGAACGTTGCTTTACTTTATGGAATAATTCAATAAATATATTAATTCCTAATGGACGTTGCTTGATTTCATTGAATCCATACCAAAGGGCGTCTTTATAATGAAGGACTTCTTTTGTAGATGGGGAAATGATTTTACTGTCCGGTGCCGAAAATGCTTTATATAAATCATCGTTTGTGGTAACAACATTTTCTATTTCACTGGAAGATTTTGCTTCTTGTAATGATACCGTCTGCAACAGCAAAAGCGGATTTGCCTGCATGTAACTCCATCCGTGCAGTTCTGCCAGGGCCTTATTAGCAGAAACCGTTTTCTTCAGTATTTGGACTGTTTCCAGTTCTGCATGCGGAGGCAATATCGGAAGGTTATTATATGCTGTTTCTTTTTTGTATGGCATAAAAGCTCTCCTAACAGGTATACATTATCTCACCCTGTTTGGATAATAGGGTGATTTTTGGAGTAGAAATAAACCTATTTGAATAATAGTATGATTGAATAAACCTGTCAATAAAATAGGGTGATTTTTAAGGTGAAAATAAACTTGATAAAAATTGACACAAATGATTTCGGTATATCAATGGATTTTTGTTACTAAATGGCAATATCAAATCAAACAGTCACTCAGAAAAATTCTGCAGCAGATGAAAGTCGGGCAATCTTCTTTCTTCTAATGTGAACTTGTAATTCAAATTTGAATTTGATATCATGGAGAAAAGAATGGAATTCATGAAAGGGCAGCGTTCAGGAAGAAAGGATACTTGAAAATGGAATGGCTGGAGCGGAACAGGAAATCGGTCATCATTGCCGTGGTTTTGGTGATCGCTTTTGCTGCGGGATATTTCTTTTATAAGAGCAGGAATGCGGAACAGGGAAGACTGATCCTTTACGGAAATGTAGATATTCGTCAGATTTCTCTTGCTTTCAACAGCAATGGGCGGATCGAGGAAATGCTGAAAGAGGAAGGCGATGCGGTGAAGGCAGGGGATGTGCTGGCGCGGCTGGATACCCGTCCGCTGGAGCTGGCGATTGCCCAAAAGAAGGCGGTGATTGCCCAGCAGGAAGCGGTGGTGGAAAAGCTGCACAACGGTTCCCGTCCGGAAGAAATTACCCAGGCGGCGGCACAGGTGGAATCTCTGGCGGCTGCGGAAAATAATGCCCGCGCTTATTATCAGCGTATGGCATCGCTTCTTGCTGACGGTGCGGTAAGCAGGCAAATTGGAAAATGCGAAGGCTGCATTGTCTTTGACAAACATGGGACCCCGCAGTGAAGATATCGCGGCGGCGGAAGCGCAGCTTTCCGCTTTGAAGGCAGGTCTTGAAAATGATCTGTACAATTTGAGCCAGGCAACGCTTGTCGCGCCGCAGGACGGTGTGATTCGTTCCCGTTTGATGGAAACGGGGGATATGGCATCTGCTGCGAGGCCGGTGTATCTTATCGGTCTGTCCGATCCGAAATGGATCCGCGTGTATGTGCCTGAAAGCCGTCTTGGCGAGTTACGGGAAGGTATGGAAGCGGATGTTTATATGGACAGTTTCCCGAATGAAGCGATTCAGGGAAAAGTGGGATATATTTCCGATACGGCGGAGTTCACGCCAAAATCTGTACAGACGGAGGAACTCAGGACATCGCTCCTTTATGAAGTGCGCATTTTTGTGGATGATGAAGAGAATCGCCTCCGCATGGGAATGCCGGCGACGGTGAAGTTTTGAAATCACGGAAAATTTTTAAATACCGGGAAAGGATCTATCGTGGCTGACGGATATGTGGTGGAAGCGGCCGGTGTGACGAAACGGTTCAGGGATTCCCGCGGGGGAGCACTTCTGACTGCCGTGGACTGTCTGGATATACGGGCGGCGCGGGGGAAGATGACAGCGCTTATCGGGCCAGACGGCGCGGGGAAGACGACATTCCTTCGCATGGTCTGCGGGCTGATGTTTCCAACCGAGGGAATCCTTTCCGTACTTGGCATTTCTGTGGCGGACAAACCTGCAGATGTGCAGAGGCGTCTTGGATACATGCCCCAGAAGTTTGGGCTCTATGAGGATCTGACGTGTATGGAAAATATGAATCTTTACGCTGATCTTCATGGGATTTCAGCGGGGGAACGGAAAGAACGGTTTGAAAAATTATTTCATATGACCGGTCTCGCACCGTTTGCACAGCGTCTTGCGGGAAAGCTGTCAGGCGGCATGAAGCAGAAACTGGGACTTGCGTGTACTCTCGTGCGGACGCCGGAGCTGCTTATTCTTGACGAACCGACAGCAGGCGTCGATCCTCTTTCCCGACGGGAGCTTTGGGAAATATTGAAAGACCTTGTGAAGGGCGGGCATATTTCCGGCCTTGTATCCACAGCCTACATGGAATAGGCGGAGCTTTGCGACGAGGTATACATCCTGAATAAAGGGAAAGTTCTTGACAGGGGCACGCCGGAGGAGCTGAGGAAGGAAACGAAAGACCGCTGCCGGATGGCGAAAACGCCGGAAGGAATACCGCCCCGCGTGCTTCAGGCTGCATTTCTGGATGATTGGGAGTCTGTGGAGGATGCCGTTCCCGAAAAGGGGAATGTACGGTTCGTTTTAAAGGAAGGGGTGCCGCTTGAACGGGTAAAAGCGTTTTCCTGCTATCCCCGTTTGGAAACGGAAAGCGTGCCGTCCCGTTTGGAAGACAGTTTTATGTGCTGTCTTGGGAAATTGGAAAGAAAAGAAAGTCCTCTTGAAGGATTTGAACTGGATTATAAAGAACCGGCACATATTTCCGGCAAAGTGGATATTGAAGTAAAAAATCTGGTGCGCCGGTTTGGTGATTTCACCGCTGTGGACAATACATCGTTTCAAGTTCATGAAGGAGAAATATTCGGCCTTTTGGGGCCGAACGGCGCAGGCAAGTCGACAACGTTTAAAATGCTCTGCGGACTTCTTCCCGCCAGCAGCGGAGAATTGTCGGTGGCAGGGGTAAACTTGCGGACAGCACGGGCGGCGGCTCGGGCCAATGTGGGATATGTGGCACAGAAATTTTCTCTCTACGGTATGCTTACTGTCCAGGAAAATCTGGAGTTTTTCGGCGGTGCTTACGGACTGCCCCGGCAGAAAATAAAAGAAAGAATGAAAGAGGTGCTTTCTCAGTTCGGTCTCAGTGGCGCGGAAGACAGGATGGCCGGCGATCTGCCCGGCGGGTACAAACAGCGCCTGTCCATGGCGGCGGCTCTTCTTCATGAACCGAAAATATTATTTCTTGATGAACCGACAAGCGGCATTGATCCCCCTGCCCGGCGGGTTTTCTGGCGGCAGATAACGGCGCTGGCCGCAAAGGGGACGACAGTGATCATCACGACGCATTTTATGGATGAGGCGGAATACTGCGACCGCATCATGATACAGGATCAGGGAAAGATGCTTATTCTTGGAACGCCCGAGGAAGTACGGGACCGGAGCGGGAAAAATCTCACCATGAATGAAGCGTTCATTGCCATTGTGGAAAACAGCCGGAGAAAGGAGGAGTTATGATGGAGGCCTTCCGCCGTATTTCTTCACTGGTGAGAAAGGAATATAACCAGCTTATCCGTGACCGGAGCAGTCTGGTGATCGGGATCGTTATTCCCATCATGCTCATTCTTCTTATCGGGTACGGCCTGTCGCTGGATGTGAAAAATGTGCCTGTAGCGGTGGTCATGGAAGACGCGTCTCCCACGGTGCAGGATATGCTTTCTTTTATGGACGGCTCCGACTATTTCGATCCCCGCTATACCACGTCCATGAAAGATGGTACGGAAATGATGAACCGGCGGGAAGTGGACGCCATAATCCGTGTGCCGCCGAATTTCACGGAAAATCTTTTCAGGGGCGGCAGCCATGTGCAGATTATTCTCTGGGGCGTGGACGCGGCTTCCGCACGGACGGCAGAATCTTATCTTGAGGCAGGCCTTGCTTCATGGCAGGCGGCCAATGCGTCAAAGTACATGACCGTATCCGACGGCCTCGGTTTTGTATCCGTCACGCCGCGGCAGTGGTTCAATGACGCCAATACAAGTACATGGTTCTTTATTCCCGGGCTCGTGGTGCTCATCATGACGCTTGTCGGCCTGTTCCTGACTACAATGGTCATGGCGCGGGAATGGGAAAGGGGCACGCTGGAAGCTCTTTTTATCACGCCGGTGAGACCGATAGAAATCCTTTTATCGAAGATGATTCCTTACTTCGGTATCGCCACAATCGGTTTCTGGCTCTGCATGGCGGCGGCGCGTTACTTATACGGCGTGCCTGTGCACGGTTCATTCTTAATGATCCTTCTGGGATCGGTTATTTACCTCATCGTGACGCTGGGCATGGGACTTACGATTTCGTCGGTGATCAAAAACCAGTTCTTTGCGTGCCAGGTGTCTATGCTGGTGAGTACGCTTCCTACGGTCATGCTGTCAGGATTTATTTTCGATCTGCGAAGCGCGCCTGCCGTGGTCTATGCCGTGGGACATGTCCTTCCTGCTACATACTACATGGAACTTTTGAAATCGCTCTTCCTTGCGGGAAATGACTGGGCGCTTATCAGGGAGAACTGTCTGATCTTAGGGGGATACGCTGTGTTCTTTACGGGACTCTCCTGCGTGGTAACGAAAAAGAGGCTGGAATGATGGAACATATTATGCTTTACATCCGCCGCATCCTTTTCATGGTGCGGAAAGAAATGCTGACCACCCTGAAAGATCCGAAAAGCCGCATTATCCTTATTATGCCTGTCATTATCCAGTCCCTGCTTTTCGGTTATGTGGCATCGTATAATCTGGACAGTGTGGATTATGCTGTCCTTGATTTAAGCAGGAGCCGCTGCTCCGAAGAATTGATTGCCGAATTGGACGGAAGCGGGATATTTAAACGGGTGGCGACACTTGGGAGCACATCGCAGATCGCCCGATTCATCGACGGGCGGAAAGCAGGCGTCGTTCTTGTCATCGGTCATGATTTTGCGGATAAGATAACCGCAGGGGAAAACGCACCCGTCCAGGTGATTACTGACGGAAGGAATACGATGACATCGAGCATTGCATCAGGATATATTTCCGCGGTGGCAGCGGCATATAACAGCCGGCTTCACGGCGGTCATCAGCTTCTCCATATAGACCCGGTAGCATGGTATAATCCGAACCTGATTTCCCGATGGGGGTTCCTCGCGTCGCTTCTTCCCATGGTCAGCCTGACACAGGTAATGATCCTTGCGGGGCTGTCCGTGGCGAGGGAAAGGGAAAACGGTACTTTTGACCAGCTCATGGTGACGCCGCTCCTTCCCATGGAAATACTCATCGGCAAAGCGGTACCGCCGCTCCTTATCGGTATGGTCCAGTCTTTCATCGTACTGACGATTGCTGTTGCATGGTTCAAAGTGGCTCTTGTGGGCTCTCTCTTTACTCTCGCCCTTGTCATGGCGGTATTTCTCCTTTCCTGTGTAGGAATCGGTCTTTCCATTTCTGCTGTCGCCAAAAATATGCAGCAGGTTATTGTGTACAACTTTGTGGTGCTTCTTCCCATCATGCTCCTGTCAGGCATGGCGACGCCTGTAAGGAATATGCCCACAGTGCTTCAGTATTTCACCTATATCAATCCCATGCGCTTTGCCATCGACGGCGTACGGCGCGTATATATCGAGGGGGCTTCTCTTTCCATGATTGCCTCCGACTTCATTCCCATGCTTATCGTGGCGGCGGTGACAATGCCCCTTGCCGCGTGGATGTTCAGACATAAATTAGGATAAAGGAACTGCAATGAAAGAAAATCAGAAAAACGGACGCCGTATGGACGGGCGGGAAACCGAAGAGAAAATCATCAAATGCGCGGGACAGCTCATTGCAGAGAAAGGATTCGCTTCCGTGACAAGCAAGGAAATATGCCGGGCGGCAGGTGTGAATCTGGCGGCGGTCAATTACCATTTTGGAAGCCGTGACGGACTCTATCTTGCCGTATTGGAAAACGTCCAGCAGTACCTTGTCGGGCTGCAGCAGCTGATCGACCTGTATGAGTCGGATCTGGCACCGCGGCAAAAAATGGAAAAACTTATTGACTTTCTGGCAGGAAATGCCTTCCGAAAAAATGAATGGCAGATCAGCGTGTGGGTACGGGAAGTGATGAATCCTTCTCCCATGCTGGAAAAAATATTTCAAAAAGAAGCGCTCCCGAAAATCTCCGTCATCGTGAAAATATTTTCAGAATACACAGGCTATACCGCCGATGATCCCCGGCTGTGCAGCGGAATTATTACCCTTGCCGCGCCTTTTGCCGTGTGCCTCCTCGGACGGCACCATTCCCTGCGCAGGGAAATGCCTGTCCATATACCGATAGAAACCATGGCGGAAAACATCAAACAGCTGGCTCTTGCTAATTTGGAAAATTTAAAAAGGAATAAAAGATGAACATGGAAAAGACGACAGAGCGGTACCGTACAGCATGATTACCGTAGCCAAAGACAAAAAAGATAGAATAAGTGCAGCAGGGGAAATATCGTATTTCTCTTTGCTGCACTTACTTATATGGTACTAATGACAGCTGAGGGACGGAAAGGGCTGCCGGTTTCTGTTGTCCGTGCTTACAGAGCGTGGGACGAATGATGTATTCTGCTATGCTGTATCGATTGACACAAATAATCGTTTCTTAGTACACTACGGGCAGGAAAGAAATGGCAAGTTGTTTTGAAAAGAGGGATGCATTATGGCAGAGGTATATACATTCCGGGTAAGACTTTGTGAATTGAAAAATGTTATATGGAGGGATATAGAGATCACGTCCGTCTCCTCCGTCGCGAAACTTGGATATGCTGTATTGGCTGCATTTGATAGCACGGCAAGCCATTTGTTTAATATACGGTTCAAAGGCAGACGTTATGAAATCATGTTTGACGAGGATGATTTTTTCGGTGAGCCCGTTTTTGATCCTGTCCATACGAAACTTTCCGCGCTGAAGCTTAAGGCGGGAAGCCGGCTGAGTATGGAATATGATTATGGTGCAGGCTGGGAATTTGAAATAAAATTATTATCCATTACTAGAATGGAACGGGGCAGAGGGAGACATTATCCGTATGTTGCCGGCGGAAAGGGAAAAGGCATTATTGAAGATACTTCCCCTTATGAACTGGCTGAAATCATTGAGAAAACAAATAAAGACGGGACTCTGCCCAAAATCACGGATGGATATTCGGGAGAAGAAACTGTATGGGATTACAGGGATTTTGACCTGGCATACTGCAATATGTTTTTTAAAAATGATGTATTGGGAATACAGACTGCATACGAAATGTATGAATAAAGCCGAGATGAAATCATAAGGGCAGACTTGTCTTCGTGCTTTAGGAAGCAGAAAGGGCAGAACCGTTTTTGATGGCGCTGCCTTTTTTATTGCCCGGAAATTATAACAAAACCTGCTTCTGCGAAAGAAAAGGCTGTTCATTTTGCGAAAGGATTTTGCTGCTTGCGGTATATTTCTTCTATATCATGGCAAAAGACAATACGGCAGGAGTTGCCGCGGCGGGGGAAGTCTGATACGATGGAAAAATGAAAGCGAGGAGTTATGAGGACATATTATGATATCGGACTGAATTTATTTACCCGTTCTTTTCCTGATCCGGAGCGGATCATCGCGGACGCGGAAGCGGCGGGGATCTGCTGCATTCTTACGGGATCGGAAGCGCGGGAGAATGAGCTTGTGAATGAGTTCGTGAAAACCCATGATGTTTACGGCACGGCGGGTATCCATCCCCATGCTGCTGATGGTGCCGCAGATAAGGATCTGGAACGGATCGAGGAAATCATTCTTTCCAATCCGAAGATCGTGGCGGTGGGGGAATGCGGACTGGATTATGACCGGATGTATTCGACGAAGGAAAACCAGCTTTATTATTTCAAAAAGCTGATTGCTCTCGGCGAGAAACTGAAGAAGCCGCTGTTCCTCCATGAGCGGGACGCGGAGGAAGATTTCATTTCCTGCTTTGACGGGCATGAAGATATATGCAGGCGTTCGGTGGTGCATTGCTACACGGGAAATAAAGAGACGGCGGAGACGCTTTTGGACATGGGGTTTTCTATCGGGATCACCGGATGGATCTGTGATGAGCGCCGGGCGGAGGCATTGCGGGAAGCGGTGAAAATCATTCCCCCGGACTGCATTCTTTTGGAAACGGATGCGCCCTACCTCACCCCGCGGGGGATTCCCGGCCTTAAGCGGACGAATGTGCCTCAGAATATCGTATATGTTGCCCGGACCCTTGCCCGCTACATGGGGGTCAGCGAAGAGGACGTGATCCGTCACGCGAAAATAAATACGGAGCGGATTTTTGGGTTATAGAGCTGTTTCTGTGAGAAGGGGCGCAGGGAACTCCTGAAGGTGGGAAAATAGTATGTTGTTGTTAGCCGGTATGCGGGAAAATTGATTTTATTGAATCTAAAGGATGGTGCTTCGGAGGAAGTATCTCAGAAATTCAAGATGGATACTATATTTTGTCAAATGGAGAGAAGTGAGAATATGACAAAAGAAGAAATAATTGAAGTGCTGAAAAATGCAGTGAGACCAAATGAAGAATACTGTATAGATAATGAAGTTATGCATGCTCTGTATCAGTATTCCAATCCTTTTGATTTGGTTGAGCCGATTTTAGAAATTATAGAGTCTAATCCAAACGTTGATTTTGGAATGCCTGGTGACTTGGTTCATTTTGTGGAGAAGTTTTATAAAAAAGGGTATGAAGAATTATTAATCTCATCAGTGAAAAGGCATCCGACCCTACATAATATTTGGATGGTTCATCGTTGCTATAATGATGTTGAAAATCCAAATCATGAGAAATTTGTTAAACTTATTAATGGTTTAAAAGATGATAGGTCGATTTCTGATGAGATAAAAAAAGTGATTCATAGATTCAGCTGGGAATAAGCTATTTTTTAAGCTAATGGGGATTCCTGTTGGTTAAGCACAAATGAAAGGAATAAAGAAATGTATAGATTTTGAACCCTTAACAGCTTTAGTATGGAATACATCGGTTGAAAACGTAATTATGTATGGAGCAGCAGGGAGAGCAGTTTATGAAAATCATGCAGGCGGCAGGGATAGAATTTATATTTTTGAAAGGATGAGCAAAGATGGACAAAAATACTATAGAAAAAATACTTAATGCTGCTTTGGATGAGCTGTATGAGAAAGATCAAAAGTTAATCTTTAATGAACAATTTAAAGGGAATAGAACGCATTGTCATTCATCAGAGCGATCAATAGTTCATAAGTATGCTATATATTTTGAAAAATTAATTATAAATGAATTAAGTAATAATTGTGAGTATTGTGTTGATGTTGAATACAATCAAAATATAGATAGACTGAAAATATTAACATCACGTCCCAACGGGGCATATCCGGATATGATTCTGCATAAAAGAGGCACTAATGACCATAATATTTTGGTGGCAGAGTTTAAAACATGGTGGAATAAAGATAAGTGGATGTGGAAGGATGATAAAAAGATAAAGTATATAGATGAAGATATAAAAAAAATAAAGAATTTTTTAGGTATAGAAAAGGAAAAAGATTCTTGTAATCGGAATAATAATAATGAAAATGGTATGTATGGATATAAATATAAATATGGGGTAAGTATAATATTAGAAAAAAGAGAGAAGATGTCCAAATTAATTTTATAGATTCCAATTCGTAAAACTGAGTTAGAAAAAAACTATATGCTTTTTGGTAAATCGGTACAAAAGATATATAGCAGTAAAGATTATTTTCTGCCGTACCGCATATTTCCCTGAAAATAAAATTTTTTTGCAAAAGGATATCGAATGACTTGAATATTTCGATTTACCTTGCTATAATAAGGACACAAAATCGGATGAACCGAAGAATACTGTGTGAATCTATGTCAGGTGACGTCTTCGGTTAAGATGAATTTGAATGAACTCTCGGACCTCCGGCCAATCGTAAAAAACTCCGGGAAGACAATCTTCTGTTTCACAGTTTTTTTGAAAGGTGGTTTATTTATGGCAAACATTCAGAAACGGTATGATCTTTTCATTGACGGCAAATTTGTGCCCGCCTCTGACGGCAAAACTTTTGAAGCCCACAATCCCGCCAACGGAGAAGTGCTTGCGTCTTTTGCGGAAGCGACCCGGGAAGATGTGGATCTGGCGGTGAAAGCCGCCCGGCGCGCCTTGAAATCCTGGCGCAGGACTTCTCCCATTGAAAGACAGAATTATCTCCTGAAGATTGCGGATATCATTGATCAGAATGCTGAGCATCTGGCTCTTGTTGAAACGCTGGACAACGGCAAGCCGATTCGTGAAACCAGGGCGGTGGATATTCCTATGGGGGCTGACCATTTCCGTTATTTCGCAGGCTGTATCCGTGCACAGGAAGGCACAGCGACCATGCTTGACGACAATACGATGTCTCTTGTGATTCATGAACCGATCGGTGTGGTCGGACAGATTATTCCCTGGAATTTTCCATTTCTTATGGCCTGCTGGAAGCTTGCTCCGGCGCTGGCGGCAGGCGATACGATCGTTATCAAGCCGTCTTCCCATACGTCTTTGTCTCTCATGGAACTGGCCAGGCTGATTGCCGATGTGCTGCCGGCAGGCGTGCTGAACGTGATTACCGGTGCCGGTTCCAAATCCGGGCAGTGGATTCTTGATCATCCCGATTTCGATAAGCTGGCATTCACAGGCTCTACTGAAATCGGCCGCAGCGTATACCAGGCAGCTGTAGACAAACTGATTCCTGTCACTTTGGAACTCGGCGGCAAATCGGCCAACATGATTTTTGACGACTGCGATCTGGAACAGGCAGTGGAAGGTGTGGCGACAGGCATCCTCTTCAATCAGGGGCAGGTCTGCTGCGCCGGTTCCCGCGTATTTGTGCAGGAAGGCATCTTTGACAAGTTTGTCGCTAAGCTGAAGACAACTTTTGAAGGTGTCAAAGTGGGCGACCCGACAGATCCGTCTACCCAGCTGGGGGCGCAGATTTATAAGAGCCAGCAGGAAAAGGTGCTGAAATATATCAAGATCGGTCTGGAAGAAGGCGGCGAGCTGGTGACCGGCGGCGAACGCTACACGGAAAACGGATGCGACAAGGGCTTCTTCATGAAACCGACCATTCTCATTTCGAAGACAAACGCGGCACGCGTATGCCAGGAAGAAATCTTCGGGCCGGTCGTTGTGGTGCAGAAGTTCAAAACGGTTGATGAAGTTATCGAACTGGCGAACGACAGCGTGTACGGTCTGGGCGGCGGCGTTTTTACAGGCAGCCTGAATACGGCCATGAAAGTCAGCCGCGGTGTACAGACGGGTCGTGTCTGGGTCAATACGTACAACGCGATTCCCGCAGGCGCTCCCTTCGGCGGATACAAGCAGTCCGGCATCGGCCGCGAAACTCACAAGGTCATGCTGGAACATTACAGCCAGACGAAAAATATCATGATCAATCTGAAAGAGGGAACCACGGGCCTCTATGATGTGAAATAAGGCAGGAAAATAAAAAAGACGCGGCGGCGTCTTTTTTATTTCTCCGGTGGAAGCCGGAAATGATGTTTTGGCTGTAGTTTTTATTTCTTCTGAAGAATCTTGATGATTTCCCCGATGTAGGCGCTGTGGTTATTGCCGGCGCGGCGCCCTGTGTTCCACTCGTCATACGCGCTCTTGTCGGTGTAATGATCCGGCGTCATCTCGGCGGTATAAATTTTTTTGCATACGAAGATGAGATCCGCTTCTTCAATGCCTGCCGCGTCGCCGATGGCAAGAGGGTGGAGTCCGGAGCCTTCATACTTGTTTTCATCCCGGCCGGAGTGGCTGCCCATGTAGCTCATCTGCGGTTTATGTTTCTCCGGGAGGAATGACAGGGTGAAATAGTCCTGGCTGTCGAGAATCGTTTTGGTGAAACGGCTCTGTCGGATGTAGATGGTGGCGGTTTTCTTTCTCCACATGACGCCGAAGCCGCCCCAGGTGACGAGAAGCGTATTGCATTTCTCTATATTTCCTGCGGTCACAAGGACGTACCTGCTCCATGAGGTAAAGGGATTGATGTTTATTTCTTCCGGGGTGATTTCTGTAAAAGCCATCACAAGCCTCCTTTTATAAATGATTTGTAATTGACATAAACAGTATAACAAATCCGTGAGAATCAGGCGAGGAGGAGGAGCGGGGAAAGCGGCGCGGCAGCCATTTGACATTCGGGAATGCATTGGATATAACTGTATATTGTAAGAGAATATTAAAATGATAAAAGGGAAGGAGGAGCTATGGAAAAAAATACAGGCTGGAAGCGTATCGTGTACCTGATGTGTGCCATCCAGGTGGGTGCGGGAATCGCGATGATCGGCGTCATGGCGTTTCTTCCTCTTTTTCTGGGAGAGATCGGTGTTACTGATGCGGGCGAGGCGGCTTTTTGGGCGGGGCTCATTTCGGGAGTCACACCGTTTATGATTGCTCTTTCCGCGCCTTTCTGGTCTATCCAGGCGGACCGCCGCGGCCCGAAACTTGTCATGTCCATCGTTCTTGCGGCGGTGACACTGACAGCGTTTCTCTGTGCCGTGTCCACTTCGCCGTGGCAGGTGTTTATCTTCCGCTTGCTGCAGGGGCTGGTGGGCGGTTTCGTTCCCATTGGACTGTCGGTCATTGCTTCCGTATCTCCGGAAGAAGAAACGTCCCGTACGCTCGGTTACTTTCAGGCGGCCATGGTGTCAGGCATTATGTTCGGCCCTCTTGTGGGAGGTCTTGTGGCGGACACGCTGGGGTACCGCATGCCCTTTGTCTTCTTTGGCGTTCTGTCCCTGATCTGTCTGATCTGCCTCCGCCTGTTCATGCCGGAAATCCATCGCAAGGGGGCGTCGGGAGAAAAATCTTCCACCTGGCAGGAATTGAAATATTTTGCTGCCATTCCCCGCGTGCGTCTTATGGTGGGGATCCAGTTCCTCTGTAATTTCGGCATCACCGGTATTGGTCCCATACTCCCTCTTTACATCAAGGACATGCTCGGCGGCGGGTCGGAGATTATCGCCACGATCGTAGGCATCATTATATTTCTTGCCGGCGGCGCGAGCGCGCTCTGCTCTCTTTCCACAGGGGCGGTAACGGCCCGCGTTTCTCTGCCGCGGCTTTTGACAGCGGCGACCGTTTTTGTGGGACTGACTTTTATCATGCAGTATATGATGACAAACGTGTGGGGGCTTGGTTTCTTCCGTGCCGTTACAGGAATCGGCATGGGGTTCATCATGCCTGTGGCCAATACGCTCATCGCACAGGCGGTGCCCAATGAAAAGAGATCCATCGTCTTCGGCGTCGTGTCAAGCGTTGTTCTCATGGGCAACGTGGCGGGCCCTGTATGCAGCGGAGCGCTTGCCATGGTATGCGGCTATGCGGCCGTTTTCTGGTCTACCGCTGTTGCCTTCCTTGCAGCAGGCATTGTCGTATATATCAATTTCAAAGATGAAATAAACGGAAATAAGGAGATTTGATTGCGTTTTTTCTTTAAAATAGTAAAAATACTGATTCTTTTTTTTCTGCTTTCCTTTGTCGGAGCAGGATTCTATGCGGGAAATGCCGCTTATGAAACGATGCTCACCGCGCCGTGGGAAAAAATCCTCGGCGTGACGAAACAGACAGCAGATCTTTCGCGCATTCACCGCAGGGAGCAGAAGGACGGGTGGCAGCCCGTGGAAATCCGTTCCGCTGACGGGACGAAACTTCGTGGAACCTACATCGAAAACAGCCGTTCCTCTGACCGTACGGTTATCCTTCTTCACGGGCTTTATCAGAATCGCTCCATGTGCATCCCTTATGTGGATATGTATCGGGATATGGGGTATAATGTCCTCCTCATCGACCAGCGGGGCCATGGAGAAAGCGGCGGCAGCCATACCACCTGGGGTCTTCGTGAAACGGACGATCTTGACGCCTGGACAGAGTGGCTAAGAGGAAAGGACGGCGGCGTGAAAATCGGTATGCATGGGATTTCGCTCGGCGCGGCGATGGCTCTTATTTACAGCGGAACGGAAAGAGGAAAAAAAATTTCTTTCTATGTGGCTGACAGTGCTTATGGGGGCATGATGGAACTGGGGAAGGACAAGATCTCCGCCTATACCGGCGATCCCCGGTTTTTGTGGGGGATGGATCTCGTGGAGCCTTTTTTCCAAAGCGTCCTGTGGCTGAGGAGCGGAAAGACACTGTCCGACATAGATCCGCTGGAGGCGGTCAGACGTATGACAGCGCCTGTCCTTTTTCTCCACGGCGGCGCGGACACACTCATTCCGCCGAAGACGGCAGAGGAACTGCTGCAGGCATCAGGAAGCAGCAAAAAGGAACTTTTTATTTTTGACGGCGCAGGCCACACCATGGAAATGGCGGTAAACGGCGATGCTTACCGGAAGGCGATCCGCGTATTTCTTGAAAGTCTTTCTCAAAACATGTGATACAATAAAAGACAAAGAAGTGCTGAATCGAGAAAGGAGCGACCATGCTGATCCGTGAACGTACAGAAGAACTGGAAAAGAAACTTCTGAGTCCTAAAGCGGCTTTTTCCGCGGACGCAAAAAGAAGCAGGGAGGAAACGGAAGATCCTATGCGCACGAAATTTCAGCGCGACAGGGACCGTATTCTCCACAGCAATTCTTTCCGCCGGCTGAAACATAAGACACAGGTATATATCGCGCCTGAAGGCGACCATTACCGGACACGCATGACACATACCCTTGAAGTGGCGCAGATCGGCCGTACAATGGCCCGCGCCCTGCGGCTGAATGAAGACCTTGTGGAAGCCATCGCCATGGGCCATGATCTGGGACATACCCCTTTCGGACATGTGGGAGAGCAGGCGCTCCGCGATGTATGCGGCCATTTCGAGCATAACGAACAAAGCGTGCGCATCGTGGAATGTCTTGAAAATGACGGCAGAGGACTCAATCTGACCGAGGAAGTGAAAGACGGCATGCTCAATCATTCAGGCGATCTTAAAGCGCACACGCTGGAGGGCGGGCTCATCAAGTACGCCGACCGTATTGCCTACCTCTGCCATGACTATGATGACGCAGAAAATATGGGGCTCATCTCGGCAAAGGAACTGCCCGACCGTGTCCGCCGCGTGCTGGGAACGACCCACTCCTCCATGATTACAGCCATGGTACAGAATCTGGTGGAAAATTCCATGGATGAAGATACCATACACATGGACAAAGAAGGGGACGAAGTCCTTCTTGAATTCCGGTCCTTCATGTTTGACCGGGTCTACATGTCACAGCCGCTCATCCCCGATCGGAAACGGGGACATGGCGTAGTCGTCATGCTTTATGAATGGTACATGAACCATCCTGATGAGCTGCCGGAGAAGCAGAAAAAACTGGCGCAGGGAAATATTTCCTTGGCCGCCAGAGATTACATCAGCGGGCTTACTGATAATTTTGCCATCAACCTGTTCAAAGAGAAATATATGCCCAAGTATTGGAACCTGTAAATTGAAAAGCCGTGAGGAAAGAAAACGAAAAATCCCCATGGCTTTTCCTGTAATTTATACCGTGGCAGTATACTTCATTTCGTGTTTTCAGAAATAAAAAAGCCTGTACGGGAAAATCCTGCACGGGCTTTTCGCATGGGAAGGACCGGTCATGGCCTGAACTTGTATCCCACGCCCCAGATGGCCAGGATATGCTGGGGATCGGCGGGGTCTTTTTCGATGGCGTCCCGGATGCGGTTGATGTGGACGGGGACGGTGGATGTATTGCCGAAGGATTCCATGCCCCAGATGCGGTTGTAGATGGTTTCCCGGCTGAAAACGATATCCGCGTTAATCATAAGGAATTCAAGCAGCTGGAATTCCTTATTGGGGAGCAGTTTGTTTTCTCCCCGGACGGTGACGATGCGGGTGGATGGGTTTAAAGTGATGTCGCCGATTGTGATGATGCCGGTATTTTCCTTTGCCGTCCCTTTCAGTCGTTCGTAACGGGCAAGCTGTGATTTTACGCGGGCGGCCAGTACCGCGGGAGAAAATGGTTTTTCGATGTAATCGTCGGCGCCGAATCCGAGACTTCTGATTTTGTCAATATCATCTCTTCTGGCACTGACGATGAGGATGGGAATATCCAGCCGTTCCCGCAGCCTGCGGCAGATGGAAAAGCCGTCCGTGCCGGGGAGCATCAGATCCAGGAGGATCAAGTCGTAAAGGCCGCTTTGCGCTTCTTCCAGCCCCTTTTTTCCGTCAGTGATGATTGCCGCATCCAGACCGGAAAGCGTGAGATAATCTTTTTCAATTTCGGCAATGGCGCTGTCGTCTTCGATGATAAGAATCTTTTTCATGTTTTACTTTCTCCCGCGAGCGGTATTTTTATTTCTACGCATAAGCCATGGGGTATGACGTTTTCGGCAGTTACCGTGCCGTTCATGAGGTGTGCGGCTTTTTGGACGATGGTCATGCCGAGACCGCTGCCGTCTTCCGTACGACTTCGGGCCTTATCGGTCCGGTAAAAGGCTTCGAACAGATGGCGGAGTGACATTTCCGGTACACCGGGGCCGTCATCGGTGACGGTTAGGACAGCTTCATTATTTCCTTTTTCCAAATGGAGGAAAAGATGGCCTTCACCGGCGGTCTTGTACTTGGCACTGTTGGATGCCAGATTCATGAGGATGCGGTTTAAAAGGAGGCGGCTTCCCCTGATGGGGACATGTTCCGCTGTTTCTGCCGACAGGACGAGTCCCTTCTCTTTGAAAGAATTCCGGTTCTCTTCTATGAAGTCATGAAGCACGGCAGAAAGGTCGAGAGTTTCTTCCGTGTAGGCTTTGGCGCCGATATCCAGCCTGGATAAATCGAAAAGCTGGTTGATCATGCGGTCCAGATCATCAGCGCGCCGGCAGATGACAGACAAATATTTTTCTTTCTTTTCTTCCGTGTCCGCTACGCCGTCGCGTAGGCCTTCCGCGTAGGCCCTGATAACGGTCAGCGGCGTGCGGATATCATGGGAGATGCTGGCAATCAGTTCTTTCCGTTTCCGTTCTTCTTCTTCCCGTTCCGTAAGTGACAGGGAGAGTTCTTCCGTCATCAGATTAAACGCGCGGAAGACGGGGCGGTATTCATCATTTCCCTTGTGGACAAGCCGGATGGAAAGGTTTCCTTCCTGCACTTCCATCGCGCCCTGCTTCAGTGTTTCCAGCGGCGGGACAATGTGGCGGATCATAAAAGAGGAAAGGAAACGGCTCGTCAGAAGGATGATGAGCAGAATGATGCCTCCGATGCTCCACATGGTGGTTTCAAACAGATGCTCTACCGCTTCATCACCCGGATTGTACGCCCGGTAGACATGATTGGAGATGAAGTAGAAATAGTAAGGTGTATCTTTGCGGGTCATCTTCCTGGCATAATAGAAAGATTCATCTTCGGCACGGATATAGGTACCTGTCCGCCCGTTTTCCCGCTCCTCCCAGCCGGAATCCGGCGGAATCCGGGAGAGCTGTGCCAGATAGTCTTTGTTTCCGTAGGTGTAAATGGGATCTTTTCCTTTGGTGAAGAGAATAAGATTCTGCTTTGGGGACAGGAGAGAAATCAGCCACCGGCCGGCGGAATTTTCTGGATGTTCCAGATTGCCGTGAAAAAAGATATGGCAGGAAATTTCGGCGGCACGCGTGCACTTGGATATATTTTCCAGATACAGATAATTATTGCCGCGGCTCAAGA
>ULMX01008657.1_pt1 | contig 19481 bp, 9 predicted proteins | sample 1951771 | NCBI WGS metagenome assembly ULMX01 (sample SAMEA4835562, study PRJEB28245) | human gut metagenome | biome: gut microbiome; material: fecal sample | place: Denmark | collected 2008 | reverse complement strand
CCGAAACTGGATAAGTTGTTCCAGATGCTTCAAAGTTCGGAAGGACAAAACTAAGAATTTCATATTGAAAAAAGGAAGATGCAGATTCAAAACGCTGTATCTTCCCTTTGCTTTCTACTATTCAACGAAATAATTTTATCCTTATCTCGATATCAACTTTATACGTGTAATCAAAATGAAAAAAAATACATATTTTCTTTTCACCAAGATAGTGGCACTCGTAATGATGTTAGGTATTGCAGTGAATTGTGTCGCTTTTTCTACACTTCCGGAATCAGAGCTTGTCTGGAAGAATGTTTCCGGCATCGGAAAGAAAATGTCTGTATATTGCATTTTTACTGACAGTAGGGGGATAGTATGGTTAGGGACAAATAATGGCTTATTCTTCTACGACGGCGTGACGACTCACGCAGTAAGTGAGACGGAAATAGGAAGAAATCCTATATACTCCATTATTGAAAATGACGGCGTATTATTGTTGGGTACGAATAAGGGGCTTATGACGTTTTCCTTTTACAGAAACACACTCGAATATTATACAACTGATTCTCCCAAAGAAATAAGATGTATGCTGTTGATTGATGACATACTTTGGGTTGGTAGCATATACGGAATGTATACTTTCAATCTAAATACAAAAGAAATCAAAAATGTTTCTGAAGGATTGCCGCACAAGTCAGTATATTCAATTCTAAGAGATTGTAGAGGAATATTATATGCAGGGACGTATGACGGTCTCGCAAGATGGGACTCGAGTGATAAAGTATTCAAGGAAGTGAATATTCCGGAATATGAGAAAACCTCAAACAATCTGTTTGTCAACTGTTTGCTCGAAACGTCTGACCACCAATATATTTATGTAGGAACCGAGGGAACATTGTACTGCTACACTCCTATGACAGGGGCTTGGGAGAAAAATGCCCATGTGAATGGAAACAACATCAAGAGCCTCACACAATCAGACAACGGGCACCTTCTCGTTGGAACCGACAATGGCGTATTTGATCTTTCCGGTAATAACGTCAAACAATACTTCCACGACTCGCGACAAGAACAGACGCTTTCAAACAATGAAATATGGTGTATTCATTCCGATAATACAAATAATGTATGGGTAGGACATGAGGTAGGATTTTCCATAGCTTCAAGTTCTAATGCCATACGTATTGTCAAGTTAAGTACTCTCACTCTTTCAGGCGAAGGAAACGACATACATTCAATTTATAGAGACAGGCAAGGAGTTTTGTGGATCAGTGGAACCAATGGCATTATAAAACTTGCTGAAAACGAACCGGCAAAGTGGTATCGACCTTCGAAAAAGCCACATTCCCTATCCCACAATCACATAAGGGCTATAAAGGAGGATTCTGACGGGAATATCTGGTTTGCCACTGATGGAGGACTAAATCGCTACAACGCCGTGGCAGACAATTTTGATGTATTCCACATAGTCGACAAAGAGGGCAAACATTCTTCAAACTGGGTTTATGCCTTAGAGGAAGACGGTGCCAATTATATGATTGGCAGCTATCTGGGAGGACTCCATTATGTGTCAAAATCCAAGTTCGATTCTTCGGGCGGGGTAATTGTCTCCGACAATTCGATTAATGTCAGCTCACCGATTTTTAAGAATCTGAATTTAAAGTTGAATAATGACCTTATAAATAAGGTTATAAAAGATCCTTCCGGCAATATTTGGATATTGTGCTTCAGCGATAACATATTGACGGAAGTTACGCCCGACGGACGTGTAGAAAGATACAATATAGAAGAGATGACTGGTAATTATCCCACTCTTCTTGCTCTGGATGAACAAGGAAGATTATGGTGTGCCTTTAAAGGCGGTGCAGTTGTCTTCAATAAGGACAATTCCCATCATATTATCAAATTCCCAAAAACCGATGGCGATGAAAGCATATTGGCTATTGGAAAAGTTGGAGAGGGCATGTGGATATCGACTGTGACCAATGTATGGAACATCGATGGCAAAACCTTTGAGGTAAATCTCTTGCCGATACCGCAAAAGTCGTATAAATCCATCTTCGCCGATTCTGTAACCCAAAAAGTTTATTTAGGTGGAATTGATGAGATTACCGAAGTTGACCCCCGTATCATAGATGATGGGACTGATAAGGCAAAGATTAAGATGATTCTGACAAGTGTGAATGACGATATTTTTGATTTGTCCCGGCTGAATCCCGAAGAGAAAGGATTGACTATTCCCTACGGTGGAAATTTGACGCTTGTTGTCAGCAATCTCGACTATTCTCCCGATGCATTGCAACGGTATATATATAAGTTAGCCAAATCTCAGACTGATACCATCGGCAGATGGATTATAATGCCTGAAGATTTCAATACCATTTCGTTGTCCGAACTGAAGATGGGCGACTATTTCATACTGCTGAAAACAGTGGGTACGTTGGGGCCTGCATTTTCATTGCCGTTGAACGTACAAGCGCCCTGGCCTCTGTCCTGGTGGGCTTTCTGCCTGTATTTCTTAATGATTCTCGCCATTATAGCGTGTGTCATATTATATATGCGTAAACGCAATGCCCGACTTATTCAGGAAGAGGACAGACGCAAATCCCTTGAGAATGTAGAACGAAAACTGACTTTCCTTTCCAGCATCTCTCATGACCTGAAGACACCGCTTTCAATGATTATGGGGCCGGTAAGCGTGCTCAAAGAAAAAGTGAAGGACAAAGAAATGCTGAAAAGTCTCGAAACTGTCTATGAAAATGCTGTCAAGCTAAACAATATGATACACCGTACGCTTGAAATCAATCACTTGGAAGACGGGGGAGAAAACTTATTGATACTTTCTACATTCAATGCAGTTGATTTCTGCAAAAGCATTTTTGAAACATTCAAGGAGAATCATCCGCAAAAGAAATTCGTATTCCATTCCTCGGTGCCCCAGCTTTTAATAGAAGCTGATGCAGTTAAGTTTGAATCTATCATCACCAATCTTATGTCAAATGCCTGCAAGTATTCTGAAGATGATTCTACCATCTCATGCGGCATAAGCCGTGTTGACCGGAATATTCATATCGTGGTGTCGGATGACGGCATCGGTATAGCCGAAATAGACCAGCCTCTGATATTCCAACGTATGTTCCGTGCACCTTCTACATCCAAGATGCGTGAGGGTACCGGTATCGGTCTGTACCTTATCAAAAAATACATCGAACTGATGAAAGGCAAGATTGAGCTTTACAGTGAAAAAGGTCAAGGCACATCGTTCATTGTTACCTTACCTTTGTCAGAGAAATCCATAATCGAGCATAATACAGATATGGATAATGCTGATTATAAGAAACCCAAAATTCTGATAGTCGAAGATAACCGGCAAATATCAGAGTTCATATATGATTTGTTAAAGAAGGACTATATATGCTTGTCGGCGGAAAATGGACGCGCCGGACTCTCTATCGCGCAATCTTTCATTCCCGATTTGATTATATCGGACGAATTGATGCCTGTAATGAAAGGATTGGAAATGATACAACGCTTAAAACAAAATACCCGTCTGGCGAATATACCTATTATAATGCTTACCGCAAAAACAGATAATAGTACGGAGAATGAAAGCGTCAAACTAGGTATTGACATCTTTATGTCGAAACCTTTTGAACCTTCAGTGTTATTGGGCAGGGTCAAGCATCTGCTGCAATCGCGCGCCAAGTTGCAAGAGGCCATTCGTATCGAGGCCATTACCGAGGTAAAACCCATTGAGGCGGAGTCTGTGTCGGAAAAACAACTGGCCAGGATTTCAAAAGTCATAGAAGATAACATTTCCGACCCGGATCTGAATGTCAATTTTGTCTGTGAGAAGTGTGAGATGCCCAATAAACAGTTGTATCGTATCATTAAAAAATACATGGGGGTCGGGCCTCTGGATTATATCCGCAATGTAAGACTTCAGAAAGCCGCCATGCTATTAAGCCAGAAAAGATTTACCGTGTCCGAAATCTGCTATATGGTGGGATTTAAAACGCCGTCATATTTTGCCAAATGTTTCCAGGAACGGTTTGGTGTGAAACCGAGCCAGTACCAGTCTGATGACAAATCCGTGATATGATTTCAGACATAAATATCAAATATTTCGTTTAATCGGCGTGATGTCTGAACTGTTGCATCAATTGTCCGATTATTGACCCGAATCCTTTTTTTAATCACATACCTTTGTTCCCAGAAGTAGATATCGAATGGATTATCCCCCGTTTGATAGCCTTAAATTATTTTATTAATTAATATCATGTTGATCTATGGTTAATGCTTATGGAGCTTCCGAGGTAAAGACTTGGTTAATGGGAGTATTATTCTCAATACTACTGTTGCCCGCTTCGGTATACGCTCAAACACAAAGGACGGTTACGGGCACCGTCGTCGATGAAATGGGAGAATCTATTATTGGAGCTTCTGTCAAAGTTGCCAATGCTCCTGTTGGAGTAATCACTGATTTTGATGGCAAATTTACGCTAAAGGTTCCTTCCAAGACCAAACAACTTATCATTTCCTATGTAGGATATATTACGCAGACGGTCGACATCACATCTGATGTGATTCATGTGAAAATGCGAACCGACAACCAGCTTCTCGAAGAAGTGGTCGTAGTTGGTTATGGTGTGACCCGCAAGAGTGACTTGACCGGTTCTGTCAGTACAGTAAAGGCTGATGATTTCAATGGAGGTATCGTCAATTCTGCCGAACAGCTCATTAACGGTAAAGTATCAGGTGTCCAAATTATGAGTTCAGGAGGTTCCCCGTCAGCAGGCAACACAATCCGTATTCGTGGCGGAGCATCTCTGAATGCTTCCAACGACCCTCTTATTGTTGTCGACGGTGTGCCTCTTGAAAGCGGCGGAATCACCGGTAGCGGTAACTTTATGAGTATGATTAATCCTGCGGACATTGAAAGCATGACCGTGCTAAAGGATGCTTCGTCGACAGCCATTTACGGTTCGCGCGCATCAAACGGTGTATTGCTTATCACGACAAAGAAGGGTGGAAAAGACCGCTTAAAGGTCAGCTTCGTAACCAACAATTCACTTTCAACAAAGACCAAAGTCAGCGATGTGCTCGATGCCGACCAGTTTAAATCCGTTATCACGACACAAGGTACCAATACTCAAAAATCACTGCTTGGAGATGCTAGGACTAACTGGACTGATGAAATCTTCCACACCGCCTTTGCTACCGATAATAATGTCAGCGTATCCGGCCGGGTCGGAATGTTGCCTTTCCGTGTGTCAGTTGGTTATTTAAACCAGGAAGGTATCCTTCAATCAGACAGAGTGGAACGTTACACGGGTAGCCTTGTCCTTAATCCTTCATTTTTTGACGACCATCTGAAACTCACGCTTAACGCCAAAGGGTCTGTAAGCGAAACCCGTTTTGCCGATTCCGGTGCGATCTATGGCGCGGCTTCATTCAATCCGACCATGCCTGTCCATTCTGCGAACGGGTCATTCGGTGGTTATTTTGAATCTGTCAGCCCGGGCGGTGTTCCCGACGCGACGCTCAATCCTGTAGGCAGACTTGATTACATCAGTCACAAAGCAGAGGTCAAGCGTATGATCGGCAACTTTGACGTCGACTACAAATTCCACTTCCTGCCCGAGCTGAAAGCTCATGTTTCACTCGGTCTTGACTATGCTGAAGGGTGGGGTGTTTATTACTGTCCGGAAGGTGTAGGCCTGAACTATGAAATTGGAGGTACAAACAACAAATATGGCCCTCAGACCAATACGAATAAACTTTTTACCGCTTATCTCAATTACAATAAGAACATCGAGAGCATCAAGAGCAACTTTGATATCACAGCCGGTTACGACTACCAATATTGGAAGTCCAAAACTGCAGAATATGATGAATATAACGTATATGGAGAAGTACAGAAGTCTGTTGCCCCTACAGATCAGCGTCACTTATTAATATCATGGTATGGCCGCTTGAATTACTCATTTGACAGCCGCTACCTGTTGACGGCGACCATGCGTTCCGATGGTACATCAAGATTTTCTCCTGATAACCGCTGGGGTTATTTTCCATCGGTCGGTCTTGGCTGGAGAGTTGACGAGGAAAAGTTCATGAAAGGAATTTCATGGTTAGACAATCTCAAATTGCGTGTAAGCTATGGTGAGACGGGTCAGCAGGATATTAATAACAATTATGGCTACATGCCGGTATACAACATCAGTAATCCCGGAGCATACTATCTTATGGGGGGCGAATATATCCCCATGTATCGTCCTCAAGGCTATATCGGTGACTTGAAATGGGAGACAACCACCTCATGGAATTATGGTTTTGATTTTTCTGTATTGGACAACCGCCTTAGCGGTAGCTTTGATTACTATACCCGCAAGACCAAAGATTTGCTGGCTGAAGTGCCGGTTCCGGCAGGCGCCAATTTTAACTCGCGCATGACTACCAATGTAGGCAATGTTGATAGCAGGGGAGTGGAATTAAACATAAATGCGACTCCTATTGCCACTAAAGACTTCAACTGGGATGTAAGTTTCAACGCTACATGGCAGACCATGAAGGTTAAGAATCTGTCGCTTGCTCCCGGAACAACGACCGTAAATACACTCACAGGACCTACTTTCGACTCTTATTCCATACAAGTGCTTTCCGAGGGTTATGAACCATATATGTTCTATCTCTACCATCAACTTTATGATGATAACGGCAAGCCTATTGAAGGAATGTATGCTGATATCACCGGTGATGGCGTGATTGACAATAATGACCGCTATCGCTGCAAGTCTCCTACTCCGGATTGGATTCTCGGCTTCAGTACCAACCTGACATGGAAAAAGTGGACTTTGGGCTTCGGTTTACGAGCCAATATCGGCAACTATGTTTATAACGGCAATGCTATGAATATGGGTGCCTGGGAGACTGTAAGTTTCAACACATACCAGATCAATAATCTCAACCGCAGTTATCTTGAAACCGGATTCCAGCATCGGCAGCGGTTATCCGATTATTATTTGGAGAATGCCTCGTTCCTTAAGATGGACAACATTTCACTCCGCTACACATTCGGTAAACTCGCTTCCTGGTGCAGTAACCTATACGTAAGCGCAATGATACAGAATGTATTTACCATAACAAAATACAGCGGCGTTGATCCGGAAGTGCCCAATGGATGCGACAATTCGTTCTATCCACGCCCGCGTACCTATTCAGTTTCTGTCGGTATCGACTTTTAATTATTCACAATCATAGATAAATTGATTATACAATGAAAACTTCAAAATATATCACAGGGTTGCTGATGGCAATAATGATGAGTGTTGTGAGTAGCTGCTTCGATGATCTTGACCAATATCCTCATATTGAGCAGACTCCCAAGGATATCTATACCTCAGTCCCCAATTATAGGCAAGTACTTGCCAAACTTTATGGCTCGTATGTCCTTGCAGGTCAGGATAAGGGCGGTGGTAACACCGATATCAGCGGCAGCCGCGGATTCGACTATATGCGTTGCTATTTCAATTTGCAGGAAATCGGGACTGACGAGACGGCTATGCTTTCGTATGCTTCTGACAATCAGACCGGACTTACATTCCTTTCATGGGATTCCAATGACGTATGGGTTTACGACACTTATTACCGGATCTATTATACCATAGCACTTTGTAATGAGTTTATCCGTTATTCGAGTGACGACGCTTTAGCTAAATTTAGCGAGGATGAACAGGTTGAACTCCGGAAAATGAAAGCAGAAGCACGCTTCCTGCGCTCACTCGCTTATTCCCATGCGCTTGACCTTTTTCGGGATATACCCTTTGTGGATGAGAATTCTCCTGTCGGAACTTTCCTTCCACCCAAATACACCGCACAACAGATATTTGACTTTATAGTTCGGGAGCTTGAAGAAGTATCCCGTCAGCTTCCGGATCATCCCGAATATCCACGCGCCGGCGCAGCTGCCGCCTATGGTATTTTGGCACGGGTTTATCTCAATGCAGAAACTTATGGCTGTGGCAATCACTATGATGACTGTGTGAAAGCCTGCAAGTCGCTGATTGACTTGGGTTATGATACGCTTGAACCGAAATTCACCAGACTTTTCGGTGCCGACAACCACAAATGCACCAATGAAATTCTTTTTGCATTCGCTGTAGACAACGAACAAAGCGTATCATGGGGCGCAAGTACCTATATCGTCTGTGCGCAAACAAGCTCATTGTACGGTGCGGAAATGGGTGTCGGGACACAATCTTGGGGAATGTTCCGTTGTCGTAGCCAGATTCCTCCGCTTTACGAGACAAATGACAAGCGCAATCTTTTCTACACTACCGACCGTGATCCGAAAATCACCGATGTCGGTGACGAAAACGTCGGCTATTTCTATAAGAAATGGAACAACTTGACTGATGAAGGAAAGGCACCTGCCAAGACCACTGACGGTGTTTGTACCGACCTTCCCATCATACGCTTGGCTGATGTATATCTGATGCTTGCCGAGTCGTATCTGCGTGGTGCAACAAACATTACATTAACAGAGGCTTTAGGTTACGTAAACAAAGTAAGAGAACGGGCCTTTGGCAATTCTACCGGCAATATCCAGGCCGTAGACCTTACACTCGACTTCATTCTTGATGAACGAGCACGGGAATTATCGATAGAGATGGTCAGACGCACAGATCTTGTCCGTTTTGACCGCTTTACTACCGACAAATATCTTTGGGACTTTAAAGGCGGCCAGCCTGACGGTACGGCAGTGGATAGCAAATATAACATCTATCCCATACCTTATGCTGAACAAACCGCCAATCCAAACATGAAACAAGATTATTAAAACCATAGTATCCAATGAAAGCATTATATAAATTCTTAACGGCAGCCGTTATGGCCGGAAGTTTTGCTTCCTGTTCAACGGATATCGAGATGCCGAAACTCCAGGGATTTGACAACCTTGATCCTAGGGAACTCATCGCATCGACAAACGAAGTGGTAATGGAAGGAGTGAACGAAAGTAACGAAGCGGTGACACTTACATGGGGAGATTATCAACTATCCGTCGATAACCCTTCTTATGCCGTTCCGGATGGAAGCGTCAAGAACTATCTGGAAATGTCACCAACTTCAGACTTTTCACTCATTGAATTCGTGTCAGTGGAAGGCCTTACGAAAACTTTTACAGAGAAGGAATTAAACCCGATTCTTATCCGTCTCGGCTATCAACCCTGGCAGAAAGCACCTTTACATATCAGAGTGAGATATGTAGTTGCCGAAAATGTCGCATATCAGTATAGTATGCCTATTGAAATCAACGTATCGCCTTATGGCCTACGTATGAATCGAATGGATGTACTCGCTACAGACAAGACAACGGTATTGGCAGCCCTTTATTCACTGTCAGAAAATGGCATCTATACAGGGTATGTAGCTGCTTCCGGTTGGATGAACTTCTACCTCCAAGAACGCGACAATACGATTTGGGGTAGTCAACCCGGCTCAGCATTCACGATGAGTAAAGATGGAGTTACATTCTATAATTTATGGTTCCCCGGAGATGCAGGCTCTTATCGTGTGACTGCCGACACTAACGCAAAAAAATGGACTGCAGAGTATCTCAACAGCATGACGCTCACTTCAGCTGCAGGTACGAATACTGAAATGAAATTCAAGCAGTCTACCAATTCATGGTCGGCCAAGGTAACAACCACCGGAGCTGAAACCTTCTCTGCAAAAGCTACTACCAAGAAATACAACATAGAGAACGAAGGTGGTATTGATAGTGATCCGATTGACTTCGGTCAGCTCCTGTCAATTTCAGAAGCAGGTAACTGGATTGTAACCATTAACATGTCGGGAGAGAATCCAACTGCGACCTATGAAGTAGACGAGACTCCGGTCGTAACATACGATCCTTATCTTGAGATGATAAACATCGAGAATCATAGCGATGTGAAATGCCGCTTGTTCTCTTCGAAAAGCAATGGTGAGTACATGGGCTTCTATTACGCCGGCGAATGGGAGAATTATAAGTTTGCAACAGTGGGTAGAGAAACTGTTTACGGTTCAAACCCGCAGTCTCTTCAAGAACTTGATTCGTCAAATAAGGCATATAATATATATGTGGATGGTGGAAAAGAAGGTCTCTACCTCTACTATGTGAATCTTCCTGAAAACTATTGGAATGCGAAAGAAATCCAGTCTTTGACGGTGTTCGGAGATCATGATTTGAAGAGTGCCATGACCTATGACAAGGAAACGAAAGTCTGGACTGCGGAATTAGATATTCAAGAAGTGGGATGGGGTATGCAGATTCTCATTGATGAAGATTGGAGCAACCATTTCAAGTCTAAGGGCGACGGCGTACTCGGCTATCTTGAAGGTGACAATATTGTACCTCCCGGATCCGGCAAATACCTTCTGACTGTCAACCTCTATGATATGGGTAATATGACTTATACCTTTACAGCTTTATAATCAATTATAAATATACGATCATGAAAAGAATAAATATAGCATTACTTTCTGTGATTTTAGCTATCACCATTACATCTTGTCTGGACGAGCATGAGTTCAAGGAACGTCCAACGGTCGACCCGCCTGCTCCTACCGAGCATTTCGCATCAGGTGCTGACATTAGTGGAGTAACAGAATTTGAAGCCAAAGGAGTGAAATTCTATAACAAAGCCGGGGAAGAACGCGAATGTACGGCCCTGATGAAAGAATTGGGGATGAATACCATCCGTCTTCGTGTATTCGTGGATCATGCTCTTGATTTGTGCGAAAAGGAAGATGTACTTGTGAAGGCTAAACGTGTACAGGCTCTCGGAATGCGCCTGATGATAGATTTCCACTATAGTGATGATTTTGCTGACCCGGGAACTCAAGACATACCTGCAGCCTGGATAGACTACGATTTGAATCAGATGAAACAAGCCGTGGCAGATCATACGGTAGATGTTCTTTCAACACTCAAAGAGAATGGCATTGATGTGGAATGGGTGCAGGTCGGCAACGAGACAACCGGCGGCATGTTATGGCCTATGGGGAATGTGGATAAGAATATGGGCAACTATGCTGTCTTGACACAGGCCGGTTATGATGCTGTCAAGTCAGTTTATCCCGACGCCCAAGTGATTGTTCATCTGGATCGCGGCAATCTGCTCGATATCTATACCCGCATATTCAACGGTTTAAAGCTGAACAATACTAAATGGGACATCATCGGCATGTCGTTCTATCCCGATGCCGGTGACTGGCAGAAGCAAACCGATGCGTTGACAGACAACATCATAACCCTGTCCGAAAAATACGGTACTCCTTGCATGGTCGTAGAGACAGGTATGTTACGTAATGATCCTGGTACGGCACGGGAATACTTTGAATATCTTTTCGATAAAATGATGAACGATACCAAAGGATACTGTAGAGGCATCTTATATTGGGAACCGGAGACTTATAGGGAATCAGGCTATGATAAAGGCGCTTTCAGCGACGATGGCAAGCCCACAGAAGCTCTTGAACCTTTTAACATGAGTCAATATGAATAAGAAGTGTCAGATATGGATGGCTGCTGTACTGGCAGCCATCACACTCCCCCCATCCGCCCAACGTACAGAAACCAAACTTACCGACGGATGGGAATTCCGCCGGGACGGACTTGAATCCGACAAGACATGGAAGGCGGTAACAATCCCGCATGATTGGGCTATTTATGGCCCGTTCTCCCGTGAGAACGACCTGCAACACGTCACAGTCGAACAAAATGGAGAAACGGAAGATACCTGGAAAACAGGACGTACCGGCGGACTCCCTTTCATTGGCAAAGGTGCTTATAAACGTATCATTGAAATACCCGACACAACAGATTGCAGCTATACCCTCGTTTTTGACGGCGCCATGAGCAATGCCAATGTAAGTATTAACGGCAAGCATGCCATTGCCTGGCCCTATGGATATAATTCATTTTATACAGTTATCGATTCATTGATCCGACCGGGAAAAAATGAACTGATTGTAGAACTTGAGAACAAGGTAAAGCAATCGCGCTGGTATCCCGGTGCCGGACTATACCGGAATGTCCACCTTGTCAAGACTGATAAAATCCATATTCCCACGTGGGGTACATACATCACTACTCCCACAATAACTCCCGAATACGCGTCCGTCAAACTTCAGACGGAGATTGACGGAGCCGGAAAAGGAAAGTGGGTGGACGTCATCACCGAGATAAAGAGTCCGGACGGAACAGTGGTCGCTACATCCAAAACTACTTATGTCAGCCATGGTCAGCCCTTGATTCAGAATTTCATTGTAAACAATCCCATTCTCTGGTCGCCCGAAAAGCCTGACCTTTATACAGCATCCATCCGCCTGATTGTTGAAGGAAAAAATGTGGATACCTATGACACTTGTTTTGGAATACGCAAGATAGAATATATTCCGGAGAAAGGTTTCTTTTTAAACGGAAAAGTAACAAAATTCAAGGGAGTCTGCAACCACCACGATCTCGGCCCGCTCGGTGCAGCCGTAAACGAAGCCGCTCTTCGTCATCAGGTTGAACTTTTGAAGGATATGGGAGCCAATGCGATACGTACCGCTCACAATATGCCGGCACCTGAACTCGTTAAAATTTGCGATGAAATGGGTATGATGCTTATGATTGAACCTTTTGATGATTGGGGGTTCCGTCCAAAGTCAGAGAATGGTTATGGAAAAATATTCAATGACTGGGCCGAATGTGATATCACCAACATGATAAAGCAATATCGCTCCAATCCGTCAGTCGTGATGTGGTCTATCGGTAATGAAGTCCCTTCGCAATGGGGGCCTGATGGAATTTCAGAACTGATGATGCTTCAAGATCTGATACATCAGCTTGACCCTACACGCCCTGTCACATGTGGTATGGATCAGATTGGCACTGTCCTTGAAAATGGTTTTGCTGCCGCTCTCGATATTCCGGGCTTCAATTATAAACCTCAACACTACGACAAGGCTTATGAGAAACTTCCGCAAAAAATGATACTTGGCGCCGAGACAGCATCCACTTTCTCTTCACGCGGCATCTATTATTGGCCTGTTATATATCGCGGCCAAGTATTAGTATATCATCCCGAGAATCAGAGCAACAGCTATGACAATGAAAATGCATCATGGTCTAATGTTCCGGATCTTGATTTCATTATGGATGATGATAAAGAATGGATGATAGGGCAGTTTGTATGGACTGGATTCGATTACCTTGGAGAACCGACTCCGTATGATACGGACACCTGGCCTTCACATAGCTCTGTATTTGGAATATTTGACTTGGCCAGTCTTCCGAAAGACCGCTTTTACCTTTATAGAAGCCTTTGGAACAAGGAAGACCATACCCTGCATGTTCTCCCCCATTGGAATCTTGAAGGTCGGGAAGGTAAAAAGGTTCCTGTTTACGTCTATACCGATTATCCGGAAGCTGAATTGTTTGTCAACGGTGTGAGTCAAGGTCGTCAACGCAAGTTAACCCGTACCGAATATGAGTCGTCAACAGATTCTCTTGCTCTTCAGAAACGTTATCGCTTGATGTGGAATGATGTTATATATCAGCCGGGGGAAGTTAAAGTAACAGCATATGACGAGAATGGAAATCCGGCAGACGAAAAGATAATCAAGACAGCCGGTAAACCTCACCATCTCGTACTTTCGTCCAATCGCACTTCTATGAAGGCCGACGATGAAGATTTAGTTTATATAACAGTTCAAGTAGCTGATAAAAATGGAAATCTGGTACCTACAGATACACGAAAAGTAAACTTCAAAGTTTCGGGAGCCGGCAAATTTCGCGCTGCTGCAAACGGTGACCCTACGTGTACCGAACTGTTCCATGAACCGGACATGACATTGTTCAGCGGTGCTTTGACTGCTATTATCCAAAGCTCTGAAGAATCCGGTAAAATAGTTTTTGAGGCTTATGCAAAGGGGGTTAAACCTGCAAAAATAATTTTGAATGTAGAGTAATTAGTGTTTTTTTAATAGGTATTGATAATGAAATATAGTTTTATGCATAAGATATTTTTTGCTCTGATTACTGTTGCTAATGTCGTTTCGGCAGCAGCAACGGTAATCAGTCCCCCTGTTATCCCCGGTGATGAGGATATGGAAGCAGAGATTAAGCGCTGTGTTGCATCAATGACCATTGAAGAAAAAGTGGGTCAGATGTGCGAACTTACGCTTAGTGTTATCAGTTCGGCAGATCCGCGTTGGAATCCTACGCTCACACTTGACAAGACGAAACTCAATCATGTGATTTCCCGGAAGAAAGTCGGTTCTATTCTCAATCCGGCCGATATTGCCATTACTCCCGAGCAGTGGTATCGTGTTGTCAAGCAAGTACAGGATGAATCAATGAAAGGTATCGGTATACCATGTATATATGGACTTGATATGAATCACGGCGCAAGCTATACTATGGGGGCGACACTTTTCCCGCAGAATATAAATATGGCTGCCACGTTCAACCCGAATCTTGCATTTAGTGGCGGAGAGATTACGGCATACGAGACTCGTGCCTGCAATGTTCCATGGACATATAATCCCACTGTCGACCTTGCGCGAAATCCCCTCTGGCCGCGTTTCTGGGAGAACTATGGAGAGGATGCCTACCTTTCTTCGGTTATGGCAACTGCTACTGTCAGAGGCATGCAGGGCACCAATCCCAATAAGATAGACCGTTTCCATATTGCTGCCAACATTAAACATTATATGGGCTATGGATCACCTGTCAGTGGCAAAGACCGTACACATTCCTCTATCAGTGAGCAGGAGATGCGAGAAAAACATTTTGCTCCTTATCTCGAAGCTATCGTTAAGGGTGGCGCATTGTCGATAATGGTCAACTCAACGACTAACAATGGTATTCCCTTTCATGCCAATGCCCGTTATCTTAACCAGTGGCTGAAAGAAGAACTTGATTGGGATGGACTTATCGTGACCGACTGGGCCGATATCAACAACCTCTATCAGCGTGAATATGTAGCTGCCAACAAAAAGGAAGCGATAGCCATGGCCATAAATGCCGGCATAGACATGGCAATGGAGCCTTATGACACTGATTTCTGTGATTTGTTGATTGAGTGTGTTAATGAGGGTTTAGTGCCAATGAGCCGTATTGATGATGCTGTTAGTCGTGTGCTTCGCATGAAATACCGGCTCAACCTCTTCAAGGTGCCTGATACCAAGTACACCGATTATCCCAAATTTGCAAGTAAGGAGTTTGCCGATGTATCCCGGCAAGCTGCTGTCGAATCAATGGTACTCTTGAAGAATGATGACAATATACTTCCTATTAAAAAAGATATGAAAATACTGGTCACTGGCCCGAACGCTAATTCCATGCGCTGTCTTAACGGAGGATGGACTTACTTATGGCAAGGCCACATGACTGATGAACTTCCCATATCGAAGAACTACAAGACTATTCTTGCTGCCATGCAGGATCGTTTCGGCAAAGATAATGTTGTCTATGAACCTGGCATGACCTATGGTCTTACCGATCAGTGGGTCGGTAACTGGGGTGTGGAACATGTCGGGGATTTCGACAAGGTTATAGCTGCCACCAAGGATATTGACATTGTCGTAGCTTGTATCGGAGAAACCAGTTACTGCGAGACTCAAGGGAATATCAACGACCTCAACCTGTCTACTAATCAGATAGATTTGGTGAACCGCCTTTATGCTACAGGTAAACCTGTTGTATTGATTCTCAACGAAGGTCGTCCGCGGCTTATTAACTCTATAGTTCCGGGAGCAAAGGCTATTGTCAACATTATGCTTCCTTCCAACTATGGTGGTGAGGCACTTGCAAGCCTGTTGGCAGGCGATGAGAACTTCAGTGGTCGTCTGCCGTTCACCTATCCCAAGCATCATGGAGCTCTTGTCACGTACGATTATAAGAAAGGGGAAGTTTCAGCTACTATGGCCGGTGTCTACAACTACGAAGCGACTATAGATGTACAGTGGCTCTTCGGCTATGGCCTTAGTTATACTACTTTCAAATACTCCAACCTGTGTGTCAACCGTAAAGAATTCACCCATAAGGATACGCTTTCTTTCTCGGTTGATGTCACCAATACCGGTTCTCGTGAAGGTATGGAAAGCGTACTTCTCTTCTCCAGCGATCTTGTGGCTACTACTTCTCCGGATATAAGACGCCTGCGCGCATTTGACAAGATAAGTTTGAAACCTGGCGAAACGAAAACGGTGACATTAGAACTTCCCGCAAGCGACCTTGCTTACGTTGGTTACGATGAACACTGGATTCTTGAAGCCGGCGATTTCCGTATTACAACAGGAGACCAAGCTATAAACATCAAACAAAGCCACCGAAACTTATCGTTGGACTACTCCAAATCGTTAAAATACAGATAGAAAATGATGAAAAATATTATTTTAACAATGGCTGTAGCTGCATTTTCTACAGCATCATTGGCACAAGCGCCCCAGCTTCGTACCGACAATATCGATGAAATTCTCAATGCAATGACACTGCGTGAGAAGGCGACACTGCTGGTTGGTGAGCTAGCTGCCAATCAGAATGCCCAAGGTACCCAAATAGGCAATACGGAGAAATACATCCCCGGTGCGGCAGGAAACACTCATAGCATTCCCCGTCTGGGAATACCGCCTACGGTAATGGCCGACGGGCCTGCCGGTCTGCGTATCTATACCAAGCGTAATTACGATAGTAATACCTACAATTGTACAGGTTTTCCTATCGGGACAAGTCTTGCAGCTTCTTGGAATGAAGACATTGTATATCGTGCCACTAAAGCCATGGGAAACGAAGTACTCGAATATGGCGTGGATGTACTTTTGGCTCCCGGTAACAATATCCAACGAAATCCTCTCTGCGGCCGCAACTTCGAGTATTTCTCCGAAGATCCTGTCCTTAGTGGAAATATAGCAGCCGCTTATATCAATGGTATTCAAAGTAATGGTGTAGGTACTTCACTCAAGCACTACGCTTTTAATAATCAAGAAACACGCCGTTTAGGTAATGATGCCAGAGTGTCACAACGGGCAGCTCGCGAGATTTATCTTAAACCATTTGAAATTGCAGTGAAAAAATCACAGCCATGGACAGTGATGAGTTCTTACAACAAGGTTAACGGTGAGTATACCAACTCACGTCGTGACCTGCTCACCGACATTCTTCGTAACGACTGGGGATACAACGGCATAGTGGTAACTGACTGGGGTGGATACTTTGACGCGGTTAAATGTATTACTGCCGGTAATGACCTTGTAGAACCAGGCTCACCTAAATTTATCAATGAGATAGTGGAAGCTGTGGAAAATGGCAAACTCGACCAAAAGTATGTTGACGCCTGTGTGCGTCGCATGTTAGCGTATGTCGTTAAGACTCCACGCTTCAATAAATATAAATTCAGCAGTAATCCCAATCTAAAGGCTCATGCTCAGATAGTGCGTGAAGCTGCTGCCGAAGGTACAGTCTTACTGAAGAACAACGAAAACCTGTTACCTCTTACTCATACGAAAAATGTAGCTCTCTTCGGTTGCGGCTCTTATAGACCCATTGCCGGAGGTACTGGTTCTGGTGATGTAAATAAGGCTTATATCGTGTCGCTTGTCGAGGGGATGCGCAATGCCGGTTTTAATGTTGACAATAATCTGGTGTCTGAATATACCAAATATCTATGGGCTTACGATGAAAAGATGGCAAAGCTGGAGTGGTGGCAAAGAAATCCTGTAGCCCCGGAATTTATTCCGGATGCTTTGGCAGATGCTGTCAAGAATAACGATATTGCCATCGTCACCATCCAACGTCAATCAGGTGAAGGCCGTGACCGTCCGGCAGCTGACTTCGAGCTTGATGCCGATGATAAAGCACTGCTTACTCAGGTGGCTGATACGTTCCACAAGGCAGGAAAGAAGATTGTGGTAGTGCTCAATGTAGGAGGAGCTATAGAGACCGCTTCATGGAAAGATATTCCCGATGCTATCCTGTTGCCATGGCAGTGTGGACAGGAAATTGGACACAGCATCGCCGATATGCTGACAGGCAAGGTAGCACCGTCAGGACATTTGCCCATGACATTACCCGAGAAATTAAGTGACCATGCTTCTACGAAAAATTTCCCGCTTGATTCTCCCGACATAAGTGGATGGGGCGATGAAAATAAGAATGACCGTAAAAACATAGATTATACAGAATATGAGGAAGACATATATGTAGGCTACCGTTGGTTTGACAAGCAGAGACTGAACGTATCTTATCCATTCGGATACGGGCTTACATATACCACATTTGAGTTTGAGGGACTAAAGTTAAACGTAAGGAATGGGGATACACATTCTGACGATACCATAGAGGTTAGTGTCAACGTTAAAAACATAGGTGCCACCACTGGCAAACAAGTTGTTCAAGTCTATGTGGTTGCCCCTAAAGGAAATCAGGACAAACCGGAACAGGAACTGAAAGGCTTTGCCAAAACGCGTTTATTGAAACCGGGCGAGAGTCAGTTGCTCACTATCTGTATTCCAAAGATAAACCTGGCATCCTTCTATGCCAAGAAATCAGCCTGGATTGTTGATGGCGGCACATACGTTTTTCCGTATCGGCGATAATAGTCGCAACATCCTTTGTGAAGGCAAAATAAAGATTAAAAAACAACAGGAGAAAGTCAGTGTCAGCTTATAAGGGATTTTAGTATATGTTCTCTATTATCCACTAAGAAATAGACAACAATGTTTAAAACTACAATAAAAAAGGATTATGGCTTTTTATCAGCTATAATCCTTTTTTATTGTAATATCTCCAGATAAACTAAAATTTATAATCCCAACTTAGCCGAAATCTCCAACATTCGTTGAATCGGCTTCACTGCCTTCTTAGCCACCTCCGGATCTACTGTAATCTCCGGTGACTCATTCTTCAGACACTCATAGAGCTTCTCTAACGTATTCAATCGCATGAAGCTACACTCGTTACATCCACACGTACTATCGTTCGGTGGAGCAGGGATAAACGTCGTCTGCGGACACTTCTTCTGCATCTCATGCAAGATACCCGATTCGGTAGCCACAATATAGGTGTTTTCCGGATGATTCACTGCATACTTCAACAATGCTGCCGTAGACCCTACCACATCCGCCAGTTTCAAAACCGTACTCTTACATTCGGGATGTGCCAGCACCAATGCTTCGGGATGCTGCGTCTTCAATTCCACAATCTTTTCAACAGAGAACTGTTCATGCACATGACAGGCACCGTCCCAAAGCAACATATTCCGGTTCGTAACTGAGTTGATATAATTCCCCAGATTTCGGTCCGGACCAAAGATTATTTTCTCATCTTTGGGGAAGCTTTCCACAATCTGCTTCGCATTGGTGGAAGTCACCACCACATCCGTTACCGCTTTCACTGCAGCCGTCGTATTGACGTAAGAAATAACGGTGTATCCCGGATGCTCTTTGACAAACTGCGCAAACTGATC
>ULMX01027822.1_pt1 | contig 19871 bp, 7 predicted proteins | sample 1951771 | NCBI WGS metagenome assembly ULMX01 (sample SAMEA4835562, study PRJEB28245) | human gut metagenome | biome: gut microbiome; material: fecal sample | place: Denmark | collected 2008 | reverse complement strand
AAAATTCACCTCGGCTTATGCTACTTTGATTCGTAAGACCTGTAAGGCACAAAGCAACAAAATTGTAGTGGGACGCGACGCCCGCATCTCAGGTGAAATGGTAAAAAACGTAGTTGTCGGCACACTGATGGGAATGGGCTGGGATGTTGTAGACATCGATCTGGCTTCTACCCCGACTACCGAGCTGGCTGTGACGATGGAAGGCGCCTGTGGCGGTATCATCCTGACAGCTTCTCACAACCCCAAACAGTGGAACGCACTGAAACTACTCAATGAACATGGAGAATTCCTGAATGCGGAAGAAGGCAATGAAGTACTTCGTATTGCTGAGGCTGAGGAATTCGACTATGCCGATGTAGACCACTTGGGCTCTTATCGCAAAGACCTGACTTACAATCAAAAACATATTGATAGCGTACTGGCTCTCGACCTGGTAGATGTGGAAGCTATCAAGAAAGCGAATTTCCGTGTAGCTATCGACTGTGTAAACTCTGTAGGAGGTATTATCCTTCCGGAACTTCTGGAACGTCTGGGTGTGAAACATGTAGAGAAACTCTATTGCGAACCTACCGGAAACTTCCAGCACAACCCCGAACCACTTGAAAAGAACCTGGGTGACATCATGAACCTGATGAAAGGTGGAAAAGCGGATGTTGCATTTGTTGTAGACCCGGATGTTGACCGTTTGGCTATGATCTGCGAGAACGGTGTCATGTACGGTGAAGAATATACATTGGTTACTGTAGCTGATTATGTATTGAAGCATACTCCGGGCAATACGGTTTCTAATTTGAGCTCTACCCGTGCTTTGCGTGATATAACCCGCAAATACGGTATGGAATATAGCGCCTCTGCTGTAGGAGAAGTAAATGTAGTCACCAAGATGAAAGCAACGAATGCTGTAATTGGCGGTGAAGGAAACGGTGGAGTGATCTATCCTGCCAGCCATTACGGACGTGACGCTTTGGTAGGTATCGCTTTATTCCTCAGCCATCTGGCTCACGAAGGGAAGAAGGTGAGCGAGCTTCGTGCTACTTATCCTCCTTATTTCATAGCCAAGAATCGGGTAGATCTGACACCGGAAATCGATGTGGATGCTATCCTGGCTAAAGTAAAGGAAATCTATAAGAACGAGGAAATCAATGACATCGACGGTGTGAAGATTGACTTCGCTGATAAGTGGGTGCACCTGCGCAAGAGCAATACGGAACCGATTATTCGTGTGTACAGCGAGGCTTCGACCATGGAAGCTGCTGAAGAGATCGGTCAGAAAATTATGGATGTAATCAATGAACTAGCCAAGTAACAGCAATCAACTAGCTTTGAGCATAATAAGAGAGGGAGGACTAATAAACGAGTCCTCCCTTTTTTCATGCCTTTCTGAGATACCTATTTGTTAATGTTAGGTTTGTAACCGCTGAAGGCGAAAAAAACTTTTGGTAATTTGCTACCGAAAATATACCTTTGTGCATATTATTATCTGATTACTTTCCAAAATGCTATGAGAATACGCCTGATTCTAGTTTTTATCACATTGATTTGTCCATTGATTAGCATAGCTGACAATGTAAAGGATGCCTATCTTTTCCAAAAGGTGGACTACCAGCAGGGATTGTCCAATAGCGCCGTACTTTGTCTTTTTCAGGATAATGAGGGATTGATGTGGTTTGGTACCTATGATGGGGTAAATTGTTACGATGGGAAAAGTATGGAAGTGTTTCGTTCAGACTTTTCGGAACAAAAGACGCTGAGCAATAACATTATTCATTCTATTCAGCAGGCAGACAGCAGTTGCTTATGGATAACTACACATTTGGGAGCCAATCGTTTTTCGAAGGATTCACGGCAGGTAATCTGCAATTACGAATTTGACACTGATTTCGTGATTCATTCCAACCATGCAGGTAATACATGGGCGTTGAGTTATGACTGGATTGCCTATTACAATACCCACCATCGCCGTTTTGTACGGATTCCGATGCCCGATATTAAAATGCTGAAAGTAGATGTTCGCGCGTTTGTTACCGACGAAGGTGAATTATACCTTTTCCCTTATGAAAGCGGTGACCTGTATCGTTTCTCTTTAAACTCTTTCGATCAGGATACCTTGTCTACGCGTCTCACTACTACTCCCTCACATTTTCACTCCAAGCAGATACAGTATGTCTGCTATCAGAATGGTGTATTCTGTTTCTATGATTCGGATTATGATCTTTTTGTGTATGATATATCAAGAAAGTCTAAGATTTACATCCGTAACATTGGTGAGATGGTTCATAAATATGGGCAAATAACGGGAATTGTACCTTTCTATGAGGATATTGTTATCGCATTCCAGACGAATGGTCTAATTCGCTTGCGTCTTTCTCAAAAGTATGCAGAGGAGATTATCGATCAGAATATGCGTATCTATGGTATTTATAATGACTCCCGGCAAGGGGTACTGTGGGTAGGAACCGACGGGCAAGGAGCCATTATGTATTCCAAGAAGTATTCTATTGCCACTAATCTGATGTTAAACAGTTTCTCACCTAATTTGACCCGTCAGGTAAGGTCGATAATGACCGACAAATACGGGGGACTTTGGTTTGGAACAAAGGGAGACGGGCTGCTGCACGTGAAAAACTATCGGGACGGGGTACACGCATCCAACACAGAGGTTTACTCGCTGGATAAAAAGCAGAATGCGATGTCGTATGTCAAGCAGAACAGGGAATTTCAGGTATACTCCATGTTGGAGAGCCGTTATAGGAATGGATTCTGGGTTGGAACTGGCTCTTCGGGCTTGTGCTATTATTCTTTTGATAATGGAAAGTTGCATGAACTTTCAAATAGGGAAACAGGAACTGGAGGAGAAGTGGCAGATGTGCATTCCATCTTTGAGGAAAGCGACAGTGTCCTTTATCTGGCGACTTCGGGCAAAGGTTTTTATAAAGTAATAGTAGCTAACAGTAAGCAGGACCTTCAAATCAAATCGTGGAAGAATTATCGTTTTTACCATGAGCAACAAGAGCTTAACCTCTTTTATAGTATGGTGCCACAAGGAGATTCCCTGTTGTGGCTGGGAAGCAGGCAAAAGGGATTGATACGTTTTGACCGGAAAACGGAAGAGTATCAGATCTATTCCCTGAATGAGATTCTGCATAAATCTGTAGACGATATTCTCTGTTTGCACTGGCACGGAGAGCAATTGTATGTGGGCACTACCTCCGGCTTGGTGCGCGTTACTTTTAAAGAACGCAAACTGGAAGCGGATTATATCGGTCGTGAACAAGGGTTGCTTAATGACATGATTCATAGTATTCTGGAAGATGCCAACGGGCTGCTGTGGCTGGGCACGAATCGCGGACTGATCAAATTCAATCCGGAAAATTCATTTTCTCATGCCTATTATTACAGCGGAGGCATTCAGATAGGAGAGTTTAGCGATGATGCATATTACCGTTGTCCATATACCGGTTGTCTTTTCTTCGGAGGAATCGACGGATTGCTCTACCTTGATAAGAAGGTGTCGGCAGCACCGGAATATTATCCGGAAATATTATTGCGTAAGCTGATCATAGAAAAGACATTTGTCAATTTGCAAGACCATTATTTGCCGGACAGGAAAGGGCTGCGGATGCAGGGAGCCAATCTTTCGTTTTCTTTATTCTTTGTTGTACCTGATTATGCCAGTGGTGGCGATGTGGAATACTCGTATATGCTCGAAGGTTATGATAAGGACTGGGGAGCTTTCAGCAGTGTGAATGAAGCATCCTATTTCAGCGTCCCGTCCGGAGATTATCTGTTTAAGGTTCGCTATAAGAAAGATGTGTTTGCTACAGAATACAAGACCTTCACGATTCCCGTACACATTCTGCCCCCTTGGTATCGCACAGTGTATGCGTACATTATTTATATACTATTGGGTATCGTATTGGCAATGTATGTGATTCATCTTTTCCGCAAGTATTTTCGTCATGAACGGATGATGAAGAAACTGCTGGAGTCGGAAAATCGAAATATATCTCTGGCGGCGGATAGTTATCAGGCGCGTGAGGTGCTCAATACTTGTACTCTCATTTATCAGGCTTGTGATCAGCTAAACGACAAGAATATCTCCTCTGAAGGACATGCAGAGAAAATAGGTCAGATTCGTGAATCCGTGATGTCCTTGCTCTTTGGGTGTGGGTTGGGTGATGAATGTTTCCGTTTGTTGTCGTCGCTGCATTTTTCGGTTTCGGGGCGTTTGTCTCTTTTGAAGTTGGCGGAAGAGGTACTTCAAGTACTTGAAAAAGAAGGCCATGATGTCTCTTCGATACAGTTAGACATTCCGGAAAATTTCACTTATCCCGCCTATAAGAATGCGTTACGTTGTATCCTTTATTTCAGTTACCTTTATATTTCCAGTTGTAAGACAGAGAAGGTATCGGTGACGGTGACAGAAGAAGCAGGTTGTATGATGCTGACATTTGTTTCTCCGGATGAAACAGTGAAAGGATTGAAGGATGTATTGTCCGGAGAAGAACTCTTGTCTATCAGGGCGAAAGATTCGGATGATATGTTCAGGATACGGACCATGCAACGTTTCGTGTTTTCTGCATTGAAGCAGCAGAATAGTGTGATGCGCTATATAACCCCTGTAGGGCAGGATAATCAGTTGACTATCACATTCGATCCGGTTGTTGTGGCAGGGCAGAATGAAGTGAGAAAAACAGTTTTGTTGTTGGAAGACAGGGAAGAGATCGTCTGGTTGATCAGTGCGTTACTTTCCGATGAGTATGAAGTCCGTTCAGTGCGGAGTGTGCAGTTGGCATTTGACGAGATGCATAAGTCCGCACCGACTTTATTTCTGGTGGATATGCTTATGTATGCCGATGCGGAAAGTACCTTTATAAAGTATGTCAATAAGAATCGTTCTATGTTGTCGAAGACAGCGTTTATTCCGATGTTGACATGGAAAGTCAGTGCGTCTATGCAGCGGGAGTTGATTCTATGGGCAGATTCTTATATTGTTCTTCCTTATGATATACCATTCCTGAAAGAAACGATCCATAAAGTGATTTATGGCAAGCGGGAAGCCAGACAGATTTATATGGAAGGCCTGGAAGGCTGGGCAGATTCTATTGTTTGTACCACTACGGAGCAGGCGGATTTTGTCAGGAAGTTCTTGCAGGTCGTGGAGCAGAATCTGGATCGTGAAGATTTGGGCTCCACGTTTGTGGCAGAACAAATGTTGATGAGTTCCCGTCAGTTCTACCGGAAGTTTAAGGAGATTTCGGGTATGTCACCCAGCGATTTGATTAAAGATTACCGGATGGAGAAGGCCGCCCGTTTGTTGCAGAACGAGGAACTGTCTATTCAGGATGTAATTTCCGATGTAGGTATATCCAGTCGTGCTTACTTCTACAAAGAGTTTACCCGTAAGTTTGGCGTAACTCCTAAGGTATATAGAGAGAAGCTTTTAGGGAATGACACTCACAAAAATCAGGAGTGAACAGCCAGGAAGCGGTCTGGTATTAGTTGCCAAGAAATAAATTCCCATGCTGATCTGTGCTGCTTTTTAAGGTTGGTCTCCTTTGTACTCTCTTTTGTTTTCCATTATTTATTATTCTGATATATAGGGTATTATCCAGTACTCTATTTTACCATCTGTACTTTAAACAGACATTTTTTCTCTTCTCTGTTTTTTGGCGCACAGGAGTATCTCATTTCTTTGGTTATTCCTTTAATTTGCGTCAACGTATTAAACGTATTTGGTAACCTTATTATTATTAATTAAAAACAAGTAGTATGAATTTGTTTGGAATGAAAAAACATCGCATCAGGTCATTATGGCTACTACTATTGTTACTTACGTGTAGTGTAACAGTATGGGCGCAAGGAAGTTCCGTCACAGGCCGTGTCTCTGATGAAAAAGGAGAACTGCTCATAGGGGTGAGTGTTCAGGAAAAAGGTACAACGAATGGTACCATTACCGATATGAATGGTCAGTATACCTTGAAGCTTTCAACAGGGAATCCTATTCTGCTCATATCTTATATAGGATATAAGCCGCAAGAGGTAAAGGTAGCAAAGCAAAAAATCGTAGATGTCGTTTTGGTGGAAGATGTGTCGTCACTGGATGAAGTGGTAGTAGTGGGTTACGGCAATCAGCGTAAAGTATCCGTGGTAGGCGCTCAGTCTACGATGGATGTGAAAGACATTAAGATGCCTGCTGCAAGTCTGTCTTCTGCTATTTCCGGACGCATTGCCGGGGTGGTTGCCGTTCAGCGTAGCGGCGAACCCGGTCACGATGAATCGGATATCTGGATTCGTGGTTTATCTTCCTTGCTCGGACAGAGTTCCAGTCCCCTTGTGCTCGTTGATGGGGTAGAACGTAGTTTCAACAATATCGACCCTGAAGATATCGAATCGTTTACAGTGCTGAAAGACGCTTCCGCAACTGCAGTATATGGTGTACGTGGTGCCAACGGAGTCGTAATCGTGAAAACCAAACCCGGTAAAGTAGGCAAACCACAGTTTAGTGTGGACTATTACGAAAGTTTTACCCGCCTGACCAAGAAAGTAGATATGGCAGATGCCTACATTTACATGGATGCACGCAACGAGGCGCAGATGAATACAAGCGGTACACTTAAATATTCGGCTGCTTATATCGAAGCGACAAAGAAGGCCAACGGTTTATTGCCGAATGACAATCCCCGATTGTATAATCCTTACCTGTATCCGGCCATCGACTGGGCGGATAACCTGTTCAATGACTGGGGACACAACCGTCGCGGGAATATTAATATCCGTGGTGGTGTACCTAATGCAAACTATTATGCTTCATTGAGTTACTACGGAGAAACCGGTATGACCCGCAACTTCAAGCTGGAGAACTACAATACTCAGATGAAGTACGACCGTTATAACTTCACCTCCAATCTGAATCTGAAGCCGACTTCCAAGACGACGGTTGATCTGGGTTTTTCCGGTTATCTGGGACAGGGACACTATCCGCAGAGCAGCACCAGTTCGCTGTACGCAGCCTGTATGGATGTGAATCCGGTTATTTATCCTTTGTTGCTGCCCAACGGTACCGTGTCCGGTATCAACTCACAGCAAAAGTTCAACCCTTACGGTCTGCTGGCTCGCGGAGGTTATTATGATGAATTTTCCAGCCAGTTAAATTCTAATATCCGCGTGAAGCAGGACTTGGATTTCTGGAAGTGGAGCAAAGGACTTTCCGCTTCTGCCATGGTAGCTTTCGATACTTACAATTCACGTAAGAGAAAGTATAACCGGAATGAACCAATGTACACCTTTGCCGGTAAAACGGACGAAAACGGAATCTGGATAGAAGACACCTTGTTTGATGAAGAAACAGGCGATTACCTCTACTCGGTGCTGAAAGAAGCGGATGGTAGCCTGTCACTTCAGACACCGGAGCAATGGAGCAGCCGCACGGTGTATACAGAAGCATCCTTGAACTATGACCGTAGTTTCGGTGCTCATCGGGTAGGAGGTCTGTTGCTTTACAATCAGAAAGTATATTGGGATTTGAATGCGACGGATGTCATTGGCGGTATGCCTTACAAGCAACGCGGTTTTGCCGGACGTGCTACTTATTCATGGAACGACCGTTACTTCGCAGAATTCAATCTCGGTATCAATGGTTCGGAGAACTTCAGTCCGGGCAAGCGTTATGGTGTCTTCCCTGCTTTTGGTCTGGGATGGGCAGTCTCCAATGAATCTTTCTGGAATCCGGTCCGCAAATACATTTCCTTCCTCAAATTCCGCTATACGGACGGATGGGTCGGCAGTGATACCGCAACAGGCAGACGCTTCATGTATCAGGGGGTGTTCACCGGTCTGACAGGAACCATGTTCGGAACCAATTATACAAGTGCCAACGGTTATGGAGAAGAAAAGTATGGTGTAAATGTCACTTGGTCTAAATCCAGAAAGCAAGACTTGGGTATCGATATCAAGTTCCTGAATGATAATCTGTCCTTTGTAGTCGACTTTTTCAAGGAACGTCGCGACAACATCTTCCTGCAACGCAGTACAATCCCCAGCTACGCCGGATGGATCGAAAACCCTTATGCTAATCTGGGTGTCGTAGAAAATAAAGGTATAGAGCTGGCGATGGACTATACACAACGGCTGGGTAAGAAGACATTCCTTACGGTACGTGGCAATCTGACTTTCAATAAAGACAAGATTATAGAGAACGACGAACCGCCGGTAGACTATCCTTGGATGGAGACACGCGGTACGAATGTAAATGCGACTTGGGGATTCATAGCCGATGGGCTCTTTACCAGTCAGGCGGAGATTGAAGACCATGCTACCCAGTTCGGGACAGTACATGTAGGCGATATCAAATACCGTGACTTGAACGGAGACGGGGTGATCGACAACTATGACAAGACCGTCATCGGACGCGGTGATGTCCCCAGAATCTATTACGGATTCGGTGCTGACCTACAGATCGGAGACTTTTCTATCAGCGCCCTGTTTCAGGGAACCGGACAGGCCGACCGCTATCTGGACGGCATTTGTATCAAGCCTTTCTGGGATGACGAAGGCCGTGACAATGTCTTTGCCAACATCCACGACCGCTGGAGTCCCGACGATCCGACCAATCAGGATGTGTTCTATCCGCGCATGTATGTTGGCAGTGACGCCAACACGAATAATGTTCAGAAAAGTTCGTGGTGGGTGAAAGACGTCAGCTTCCTGCGTCTGAAGCAACTGAACATATCCTATAATATACCGAAAAAGCTGCTGGACAGATGTTTCCTCAAAAGTGCAAGCGTCTACCTCATGGGTACGAATCTGCTTACCTTCTCTAACTTCAAGCTGTGGGATCCGGAGCTGAACTCGAGTAATGGAACAGCTTATCCGAATGTATCCAGCTATTCGGTCGGAGTCAAGTTTAGTTTTTAACCCTAAAGTCAAATAATCGTTATGAAGAATAGAATAAAACAATACCTGTTGGCTGCATCGATGTGTGTCGGACTGACTGCTTGCAGTGATTTCTTTGAACCGATTCCCGGTGTGCAGTTTGGACTGGACGAAACGTTTGCCTCCAAGCAAAGGACGGAAGAATATCTGAACAATGTATACAGCTACGTGCGTGAAGTGACAGATGCCATTCATCCGAACACCTACGGAGGTATCTTTACGGAAGCATCTTTGGACGGAGCAAACCGCTGGAACAAAACGTATGCGGAATGGACCAACGGCTCCTTTAACTCCGCTTCAGCTCAGGCAAGTGAATACTTTTCAAAGTACTATCAGGCAATAGCCAAAGCAAGTACGTTCATCCAGAACGTAGATAAATGTACAGAAGCCGCCGCCTCTACACGTGGAAAGTGGAAATCGGAAGCACGTGCATTGCGGGCATACTATTATTTTGAATTGCTGCGCCTTTACGGTCCTATTCCGTTGATTGGCGAAGATCCCATTCCTTTGGACGCTTCCTTGGAAGAACTGATTAAAGAACGTAATTCGGTAGACGAATGCGTAAACTTCATTGCTACGGAATTGCAGAGCGCTATTGATTCCGGCGATTTGCTCCAGAGAGCCGGGAAGGCAAACCTGGGACGTATGGATGTCGCCACTTGTATGGCACTCAAGGCAAAGCTGTACCTCTATTGGGCAAGTCCGCTTTTCAACGGAAATACGGATCAGGCGTCAGTCAAGAATAAAGACGGCAAACAACTTTTCCCTCAGACCGAAGATAACTCCAAATGGACTCAGGCACGCGATGCATATGAACGGTTTATGACCTTCGCAACCGGACAGGGATACAAGCTGACCGAGGTCTATACGAATGGAAAACTGGACCCTTATGCTTCGTGCAGGGCTGCGGGCGAGTTTTTCACCACAACCTGGGAAGCTGTTGATGAACTGATTTTTGTGAAGCTGAGAGATTTGTACGACTATACCTACTGGGTATGCCCTAAGTTTACCGACTTCCAGGATACCGATGTGACTGGCGGCGGTGGCTATTATACAACACAGGAAACGGTAGACCTGTTCTTTACGAAAGACGGACTGACCATCGAAGAAGATCCCGGCTATGACAAATTCGAGGGCATACCGAGCGCCAACAACTTCACATCCGGAAGATATTATGACCCCAATAACCCTTCCCGTCTTTACTTTGACGCCGATAAGTCCAAAGTGCTGAAACAGTGGAAAGACCGTGAACCGCGCTTTTATGTGAATATTACCTATAGCGGCTCTATCTGGCTGAACGAAGGTAAGTACAATGAGGAAATGCGCACAGACTTCACCAACGGTGCAAACGGAACCTGCGGCAAGTCCAAAGCCTCCGGCGACTGTCCGGATTCGGGATACTTGATCCGTCGGGGTGCGAAAGCTTCTAACAACAACGGCTCGAAACACTTCTCTCCGGTACTTCGTCTGGCAGATATGTATTTGGGATATGCCGAAGCACTTTGTATGTGCAGCGATCTCGACAATGCCCTGACTTATCTGAATAAAATCCGTGTCCGTGCAGGCATTCCCGAATATACATTTACCGCAACAGCCGGCAAAATAACCTGTCCGAAGACACAGACCGATCTGCTGAACCGTATCCGCCGCGAACGTCTGGTTGAACTAGTCTTCGAATGGAACCGCTATTTCGATGTGCGTCGCTGGAAAGTGGCGGAAGGACAGAATGATCCCGAACATTGGATCTATCCGGCATATCACACCGGAGGCGAAGGAGGCAAAGTATACGGTATGAATATGGACAAGGATTATCCGGCATTCTTCGAAAGGACCTCTTTTGAGACTCGTGTAGCATTTACGAAAAAGCAATATTTCATGCCGATACCTTATGATGACCTCCGTCGTATCCCGTCACTGGTACAAAACTTAGGATGGTAATACGATATTCGAACAATAACGCTTAAACAAGAAGATTATGAAACATTGGAAAGATATAGCTTTCGGGTTGTTTGTCTCACTGACACTGGCTGCCTGCTACGGTGAGGAAGACAGCTTCGCAACTCCTGACATCTATAAAGATTATCAGCCTGTACTGAAAGACGGGAATACCGTAGCCGGATATGCGGCTGCCCCTCTCAAAGAGGCGAAATATGATGAGGTGCTGAATGAACTTTACCTCACGTGGGACGGCAGTAACTCCGGCTGGGAAAAGAGAGATGAATATGTGGGAGTGGAAGTAGAATTCAACTCCCTGCTCTCCGGCAAAAAGATAAAGCGCGTCATGATCCCGAATGTCGGTGATTTTGGCAACCTGACTGTGAAAAGGCGGGATTATGGCAACGAGCCGACCACTCTGCGTCTGAGTAAATATCGTACAGTAGTGGTTACAGACCGTTACGGTGTAGAGGAACTTCGTTTCCGTTCTATCTACAAAGATGCCGACGGTGCCCGGCAGACAAGTGACTGGACGAATCTGAGCGATCAGGCGGATAAGTATGAACTTCAAGTGGATATGAACTATGCTGCCTGGCAGTATTTTAAAACCAGCCAGGCGACACAAGTTCAGATTTCCTTTGAGAGTGATTCGGAGATACGTCCCGTTTCTGCATTGTATAATCTGATAGGTAACGGAGATGAGGCTGCTACTCAGGAAGAGTTCCGGAAATGGTATTATATGGATTGTGCGGCTATGTCATTCGACCCCTATAATCTGGCTTTCGACCCTTACGGCAAACTGCGTGTCTTTATCAAGAAAGACCAGACCGGAGGAGCGTATGCGATAGATTACCCCACCCATAACGAAGGAAGAGGTATTGTTTATCCGGCTTCGGAAAGCAATCCGAACGATGCGTGGTGGAAACTGCCGGACATGCAGCATGTGTTTATGCACGAGATGGGACACTGCGTGCAGTGGATGCCCAAACAAGGAAAATATATCATGGAAGGTGTGCAGGATTGTGACCGACAGGGGTATCAGGAAGGATGGCCGGACGCTGTGAAAGTAGCGAGCAAAGGATATATTCTGGCTACGCAAAAAGAAGAGTATCAGGCCGCTATCGCCAAGTCTTACCGGAATCCGCAGAGTGATAAATACTTTGTCTGGCAGGTTGACTATAATACTTCCGGTGCTTTTATGAGTTGGCTGCGTCTTTATAATGGCGACTTCGTACGTATGTTGCCGTGGACGGTGCTGATGGACGAACTGACCAACCAGTGGAGCCTGGAGGATGCGGTGAAGTATATCCTGAAGGAGAGCTACCCGGACCTTACGATGGAAGAACTCTGGAACGAATACAAGACAGAGGTGGAAGTGTTCCTGCAAAATAACTAATAGAGCAACCTTTAAAAAAAAAACTATAATGAAGAAAGTATTATTTGCATTAGCTGTGCTGTGCACGAGCTTTTGGAGTTGCAATACCTTGGATTTGAATGACGTGGGCTACGGAGATGGTGACCGTCTGAAGGCTTCCTCCGTTAAAGAAATATTGTATGGCACAGCTGATGGCTGTTGGAAAGCTGACTATCAGGGGCACGAGTTTTACTTCCAGTTTCATGAAGACGGAACAGTGACACTGGATTCGGACTTTCTGGAGATGGCGGTAGAAGGAAAAACATCATTCTCTGCCAAAGGCAAGGAAGTGGCACTGGATATTGAGAATTGCGATGTCCATCTGCAAAACCTGGGGAGTGAATTTGCAGATACCAAGTTTGTCGTATCAGAGATTCCGGCAGAAGGAGAGGCGCCACAACTGAACTTATACGGTGAATCTACCGGCAATACCATTGAACTGCAGCCGACTACACAGGCATACATCGATGGTAAAGTTGCTTCAAAAGCGGACTTTACCGAACTCTTTGAGAAAAACTTATTGGATAATCAGTCCATCTGTGACGCTTCCGGCAATTTTATCGGTTATTATAGCTTGGTACTGAATGGTGTCAATGATCTTTCTGTCAAGGTAATAACGATTGAAAACAAGGATGGAAGCGATGCGAACGGCCATACGCAATATTATGAATCTAAACTGACGAAAGAAGGGCAAATCTTCAAACTGGACACGCCGGTAGAACAGATTAAATCGGTGAACGGAGCCACTTATGCCTTCAAAGCCATTGATTGCACCGGTGATGCGGTGGCGGTAGACGGTATGTCAAATGTAACCCTGACCTCCAACAAGGGAGCGGTCAATGACTTCGACTATGTGACTTCCGGAGGAAAATTCACACTCGGAAAAGCGCAGGATCACGGTGCCGCTTGTGATGAAATATGGGCGGGAACAGGCGGACAGGCTACAAGCTCCGGTGGAACAATCGCCGATATAAATGCCATGAGCTATGATTTCGGATGGAGTGGAAGCGCGAAGCAAAGACCGCTCGTTATCTGGACATGGTGGTTTGCAAACCTCGCTTTCCCGAGCAGTGAAGAAGGAGCAAGCATCCTGATGAATAATTCCGATAAAGACCGTGTCTTGTTTAAGAACATATCCGGCAGCGGACAGACTTGCGGCGGCGGTACTCTTAACGCGACTGAAGTAGCTGAGATAAATGCCTACTGTAAAGACCTGATAGATACCTGGTTCAATGAGAAAGGGCTTTTTGTTGTTCGTCACGACCGTCAGAGTGCAGGAGATAAATTCTACATCTATCTTTTGTGTCCCGATACGGAAGCCACTTCGAAAGGTGGAATGTGGATGAAGTATCAGAGAGACTGAGAATGAATGTGAATAAGATAGTATAAGCTAATGATGCTAACGTACTTAACTAATTAATAATTAATAAATGAATAGATGATGAAAAGACTGTTTTTACTGATGATCCTGGGTGTAACTTCGGTGTTATGCCTGAATGCTCAAACTAAGTCGTTGCACCAGCTGCAACAGGAATTCGTTGATTTACGCTGTGGTATGTTCATTCATTTCAACATGCCGACCTTCTTTAATGAGGACTGGCCGGACCCGGATGCTGCTCCCGAGCTTTTCAACCCTGTCAGGATGGACTGCAAACAATGGGCAAAAGCGGCAAAATCAGCCAACATGACCTACGGATGTCTGACAACGAAACATCATAGCGGTTTCTGTATATGGGATACTAAAACGACCGATTATAGTGTAATGAGCAGCCCGTTCAAACGTGACGTGGTAAAAGAATATGCCGACGCATTCCGTGCCGAAGGGATGAAAGTGATGCTCTATTATTCGATCCTCGATACGCATGCCCGGCTGCGTCCCAAGTGTATAACTCCGCAGCATATCGAAATGATCAAGGAGCAACTTCGCGAACTGTTGACCAACTATGGTGAAATAACAGCTTTGATCATTGACGGTTGGGATGCCCCGTGGTCACGTATCTCTTACGATGACGTACCTTTTGAAGATATTTATCGTCTGGTCAAATCAATCCAGCCCAACTGTCTGGTGATGGATTTGAATGCAGCGAAATATCCTGCCGAGGCTTTGTTTTACACGGATATCAAGTCTTACGAACAAGGAGCCGGACAGCATATCTCGAAAGATACCAACCGTCTGCCTGCCTTGTCTTGCCTGCCGTTACAGCAGAACTGGTTCTGGAAAGAAAGTTTCCCGACTACCCCTGTGAAGTCTCCGGCACAAATGGTCAATGATAATATCATCCCGATGGGCAAATCCTATTGTAACTTTATCCTGAACGTAGCTCCCAACAGAGACGGCTTGATGGATGCCAACGCCTTGAAAGCTCTGAAGGAAATAGGTAAACTGTGGAAGAACGACGGTCGTGTAGCAACGGTTCCCGAAGCGGATGCTCCTATTATATCTTCCAACATTGCCAAATATCAGCCTGCCGAAGGTACATGGAGCAGTGACTATGCTATCATGGACTTTGCCAATGACGATGATTTCGGGACCTGCTGGAATTCTAATCCTGAAGTGAAAGTGCCCTGGTATTCGGTTACTTTTGAGCGCGAGAAATCTTTCAATATGGTGGTTATTACGGATCGTAACAATGACCGTTTGCAGGAATACCGTCTGGAATACCGTGCGGGTGGTACATGGAAACCCCTTTACGAAGGTAAGGCTCCTACCGGTCTGCGTGTGAAAATCCACCGTTTCGATACGGTTTGGGGAGATGCGGTACGAATGACTGTCTTAAACTCTAATGGTACTACCTCCATTGCAGAGTTCGGGGTATATTGTGAGAGAAGATGATGAATTTATCTTAGAGTTAAATCATTGATTTTATATAGAATCACCATCAGGTAAAGTCGTGTTTTTTGATGGTGATTCTATTTCATCCAACTCTTTATCGTACGTCCGTACTTCCCTTTTTGTGGGACTTGCGTGTAGAATAATATTTGGATTTAGGCCAAACATTTGTATCAGCTTTCTAATGGTCTATCCGATGGCTTTTGTTACTTTTCTTACTTATTAATGTCTCATTTATATTATATTTAGTATATTTGTTCCCGCTTTATCTAATAAGACATGAACAATAACACTTGCTATTAATATAATGAGAAGATGTCTGATATTATGCCTTTTTACATTTATTAGTTCGTTGGTCTGTTGGGCTGATGCGGGTAAAGATGCTTATCTTTTTCGGAAAGTCGATTATCAACAAGGGCTTTCTAATAGTGCTGTGCTTTGCCTCTATCAGGATAAAGCAGGGCTGATGTGGTTTGGCACTTATGATGGCGTGAATTGTTATGATGGGAAAGGTATCGAGGTCTTTCGTTCTGATTTCTCAATGAAAAAGACGTTGAGTAACAATGTCATTCATTCTATTCAGCAGGCAGATAGCAGTTGTTTGTGGATTACTACACATTTGGGAGTTAATCGTTTTTCGCAAGATTTGCGTCAGGTAGTGGGATATTATGATTTTACAGGTGATTATTATCTGCATTCCAATCCGAAAGGAGATACTTGGGTAGTAAGCGATGAAGGAATCTTTTATTATAATACTTATCATAAAAAGTTTGTCCATCTCAAAAATATAGAGACTCCTGTCGAGAATATGGATCAGCGTGCTTTTGTCACGGATGATGGTGTCTTATGGACTTTTCCACGGAATACAGGTAGTCTGATTCAATGTTCATTAGATGGCTTTGACCGGGATACATTGTCTGTCCATCCTACTGTTTCATCTTCTGATTTTCATGCAAAACCTATCGATAATGTATTTTATCAGAATGGCATTCTCTGTTTTGTGGATGCAGAGCGGGATCTTTATGTATATGATATTTCCAGAAGGTCTAAAATCTATATTCGTAACCTTTCTTCGTTGGTGCAACGATATGGGAAAGTTGTGGGAATTGTTCCTTTTTATGAAGACATTATAATTGCTTTTCAAACCAATGGTTTAGTACGTTTGCGCACCTCGAAAAAATATGAAGAAGAAGTGGTGGACCGTAATGTACGTATATATGATATTTTCCGCGATCCTCATCAGAATATTCTTTGGGTAGCTTCTGATGGGCAGGGAGCTGTCATGTACGCTAAGAAGTACTCGATAGCCACTAATCTGATGCTTAGCAAACTATCATCCAATCTAAGTCGGCAGGTACGTTCTGTCATGACAGACAAATATGGCGGATTATGGTTTGGTACGAAAGGAGATGGACTTTTGCATGTACATGACTATGAAGGTGGTATGGATGCTTCTGCTACTACAGTTTACTCTCCAGTAGGCAGGCAGGATGCCTCATCTTATACCCGTTGGAATAGAGAGTTTCAAGCATACTCATTAAAACAAAGCCGTTATATGGATGGCTTTTGGGTAGGATCGGGTAATCCCGGACTGTTTTACTATTCTTTTGCAGATAAAGCCTTGCATTGTGTTGAGGATAAGTCTGCAGATCCTGTTATCGAAATACATGATATCTATGAGGAGAATGACAGCGTACTCTATGCGGTTACGGCTGGGGTCGGATTTCGTAAATTGATATTGGAGAGGAAACAAGGGGAGATTCACCTCAAATCGCAAAAGCGTTATCATTTCTTTTATGAACAAAAAGAGATAACCATGTTTTATCCTATGTTAGCTGAAGGAGATTCCATTCTTTGGTTGGGAAGCCGGGAAAAAGGGTTAATTCGATTTGATAAACAGACAGAAGAATATAAAGTCATTTCTTTGAAAGAAATATTGCATAAATCTGTTGATGATGTACTTAGCCTGCATCGTGCTAAAGATGGTAGGATGTATGTAGGAACAACATCGGGACTAGTGTGTTTGACCTTTAATAAGGAACAAATCAGTGCCTCCTATATCGGTAGAGAACAAGGGTTGCTTAATGATATGATTCATGGCATATTGGAGGATGCAAATGGTTTTTTATGGCTTGGCACTAATCGTGGACTTATTAAATATAATCCCAAAAACACTTCTTCGCATGCTTATTATTATGCCGCCGGTGTGCAGGTGGGCGAGTTTAGTGATGATGCCTATTATCAATGTCCTTATACCGGACGTCTTTTCTTTGGAGGCATTGACGGTTTGCTTTATCTGGATAAGGAAGTGGCGACAGCTCCGGAATTCTATCCGAACATATTATTGCGTAAGCTAATGATTGGACGTAAGGAGGTTAATCTGGGGGATTATTATACCGATGGTGGCAAAGCGTTAAGTTTTAAAGGAGCGAAGGCTTCTTTTTCCCTTTCTTTTGTTGTTCCAGACTTTCTTACTGGAGGTGATGTGGAGTACTCCTATATGCTGGACGGATTTGATAAAGACTGGACCTCGTTTAGTAGTATAAATGAAGCATCGTATCTAGAAATACCTTCGGGTAGCTATGTTTTAAAGGTCCGTTATAAGAAAGATGTATTTAATACGGAATATAAGGTATTTTCTATCCCTTTGTACATTCTTCCGCCTTGGTATCTTTCTACGGTAGCCTATGTCATTTACTTGCTGTTTTTCATATTAATAGCCGGTTATCTGATTCATTTATTAAGAAAATATTTTCTCCAGAAGCGTATGATGCAGCGGCTGTTGACAGCAGAAAGCAATGAAGCTCTACCGGAGTCCGCCAGTCTTAATCGTGAGTTACTGAATCGCTTTACGTCCATTTATCGCTCTTGTGATCAGTTGCGTGCGGAAAATCTCCCTTATGAACAGCGTCTCAGAATTATGGAGCAGGTACACGAGACGGTTATTGCAACTCTTTTCCGTTCGGGAACTTTGGCTGTAGAGGAACTTAAGTCATTTTTCCCTACGGAATATGCGATTACTGGTTGTATGTGCATGAAAGAGCTCTCTATAGAAGTCTTGCATGTGTTGGAAGGACAGGGCGTTGATATATCTTCTGTAAAACTTGCTATACCAGAACACTTTGTTTATCCTGTTTATAAGAATGCTTTACGCTGTATGCTCTATTGGTGTTACCTTTATATTGGCGGAGTAAAACATAAGTCGGATATTGTAGTGGATGTGAAGGAAGAGGAAGGACGGATGTTGTTGCAGTTCTCTGCTGTAGATGATACTCTGAAGGAATTATATAAGCAACTTTCCGGTTCGGAAGAAGAGGGAAGAAGAGATAGTCAGGAAATAGAAGAGGCGATAACTACCCGCCAATTACTGTTTTCTGTGCAAGCGGCTTTGAGACAGCTAAATGTCACGCTTCACTATGCCGACAGAGAAAAGGATCATTTATTGACGTTAGCCTTTGAACCGGCTATCATCAAGGAGACTGAAGAGCATGGGAAGAAAACGGTTCTTCTGCTGGAGGATAGGGATGAAATGGTATGGCTGATAAGTGATCTCTTAGCAGATGAATTTGTTGTTTGTCCGGTGAAAAGTGTACAACTTGCATTTGAAGAAATACGTAGATCGGCTCCTGCTTTGTTACTAGTTGATATGTTGATGTATGCAAAAGCAGAGAGTGACTTCCTGGAATATGTGAATAAGAATCGTACTCAACTTTCGAAAACGGCATTTATTCCAATGTTAAGTTGGAAAGTAAGTTCGTCCATTCAGCGCGAATTGATTATGTGGGCTGATTCATATATTGTACTTCCTTATGATATTATATTTTTGAAAGAAGCCGTCAATAAAGCTATTTACGGTACTCGGGAGGCAAAGCAGATTTATATGGAAGAGCTTGGTGACTGGGCCGGACGCATTGTTTGTACTACAGAAGAACAGGCGGACTTTATCCGGAAACTGTTGCAAGTGATAGAACAAAATCTTGACCAGGAAGAATTGGGATCAACCTTAATTGCCGACCGTATGGCGATGAGTCCGCGTCAATTCTATCGCAAGTTTAAAGAAATATCCAATGCGGCTCCCAGTGACTTGATAAAGAGTTATCGGATGGAGAAGGCTGCACGATTGTTGCAGAATGAAGAACTTTCTATTCAGGATGTTATCGCTGAAGTTGGTATTTCCAGCCGTTCCTATTTTTATAAAGAGTTTACCCGCCGATTCGGAATGACGCCGAAAGATTATCGGGAGCAACTCCGATAATGCTATCCCCACTATCTTATTCTTTACTAATTGAGTTTTATGGATGTATTACCCGAATCCTTAGATCAGTAATTCCGGATAATTAAGTCTTTCGAGGTCCTTATTTATTCGTTCCACTATAGTTGGGCGCAAGAGGAACTATAGTGCTTCTTGCGTCCAACTATAGTGGAACGAAAGGGAAACTACAGTAGAACGAATGAATTTGGACTGATAAGAAATTAGTTTTTCAAAGTCTTTCGGTTAATGATTCGGGATTCCTTCATTCCTTCTGTTCTTTGGTCGTTTGGGGTGACAGATATATTTGAATTCATGTCTGTATAGATTTTATTTATTACTGCTTACGAATAAACTTTTTAATAAAAGTGGCGAAAAGGCGGCTATTATAACTTGATACAATGTGCGCAAACTTGTGCTCTGTTTGTACGTGAATGAATGCTATGTGTTGATATATAGATGTTTATAATGTGCTTTATTTCTCCTTTCTGTTCTATAAATGAGCATTT
>ULMX01003426.1_pt1 | contig 24519 bp, 24 predicted proteins | sample 1951771 | NCBI WGS metagenome assembly ULMX01 (sample SAMEA4835562, study PRJEB28245) | human gut metagenome | biome: gut microbiome; material: fecal sample | place: Denmark | collected 2008 | reverse complement strand
GTCATGGAAGAAATAGGAGTAACCCGACTGCCGGCGATTACCTGGCGGTACCTGCATGTGAATGACAGTCCGGATCAGTTTGAATTTCCAGGAAATTCGGCATCGGCTGTTTTTTCTGATAAACGGTATGTGTCGGAAGGCGGCACGCTTCCTGCCGATTTCTGCGGGGCATCGGCGGAAACATTGGCGGCGGCGGAAAAAGGACAGGCATATACTGTCATCATTCCTGAAAATACGGAGGCTGAGCTGACGATTTCTATCACAGCGGAAGAAGACCGTCCGGATTTTGCGGGATGTTTCATCTTCAAACTGGAAAAGGGCGCAAAATTGAATTTGATCTGGCGGCTGTCAGGAGATAGGAAGCATTCTGTTTTTGCCACAGCGTCCTTTTATGAACTGATGGAAAACGCGGCGCTTTCCGTTTCCTATCTTGAAACGGGACTGCCGGCTTCCTCTCTTTATGAACAGCGGTGTGCGGTTCTTGGGGATGATGCAAAGCTTGATTTTGTTTCCGCCGAATTGGGCGGGGAGAAGGTTATTGTCCACAGTTACGGAAGACTGGCGGGCAGCCGATCTGAAATGAGGGAAACCGCCCTTTACGCAGCGGCAGGCAGGCAGTCTTTGGATCTTTTTTACCACATCGACCATATCGGCAAAGAATCCAATGCGGTGATTGATGTGAAAGGGGCTTTATCGGATACGGCGAAGAAAATTTTCCGCGGCACTTTGGATTTCAAACGGGGCTGCAGCGGGTCTGTGGGTGATGAGGGGGATTACGCCATCCAGCTTTCACCGAAGACAAAAAATATTTCACTTCCCCTGCTGCTATGCACGGAAGATGATGTATCGGGGAACCATGCATCCAGTGCAGGCCAGCTTGATATGAATACGATTTATTTCCTGATGACGAGAGGCTTTTCTTTGGAAGATGCCCGGCTTATCGTCGTAGAGGCGCTGATCCGGCCGCTGATTGACCGATTGGATGAAAGCGTCCGTGAGGAAGTGCTTGCTGAAGTCCGGAGAAAACTGGATACGAAGGAGAAATAATGAACAGTGAGTTAATCAGAAAAGATTTTCCGATTTTGGAAACGAAGGTGAACGGCCATCCGGTTGTTTATTTTGATAACGGCGCTACGACGCAGCGGCCGCTCCCTGTCATGCGGGCGGTCATGAATTATGTAACCCGGAGTAACGGAAATCCTCATCGCGGCGCCCACATTTTTGCCATGTCCGCATCGGAAGCATATGATACGTCTAAAACGGTGGTAAAAGATTTCATCGGAGCGAAAAGTGAAAAAGAAATCATTTACACAAGAAATACGTCGGAAAGTTTGAATCTTGTGGCGCGTTCATACGGGGAAACCCATTTGAAAGAAGGCGACCGCATCCTCATTCCCGTTTCGGAACACCACTCGAACCTCGTCCCCTGGCAGCGGGCGGCAAAGAAGACAGGGGCCGTTCTTGAGTATATGTATGTGGATAAGGAAACAGGACGTCTTCCGGAAGGAGAATTGAAAAAGATTGACGATCCCCGTGTAAAGATCCTTGCCTTTGCCCATGTAAGCAACGTCCTTGGTCTTTCTATCGATGCGGGGGCTTTGATCCGTCGGGCGCACAAACACGGGGCAGTGGTTGTTCTTGACGGTGCGCAGAGTACTCCCCATAAAAAGGTGGATGTGCAGGAGCTCGGCTGTGATTTCTTCGCGTTTTCCGGGCATAAGATGTGCTCTATGGGCGGTATCGGCGTTCTTTACGGCAGAGAAGAATTGCTGAAGGACATGGAACCGTTCCTTTTGGGCGGCGATATGATTGAAAATGTATATGAGCAGGAAAGTACTTATGCGGAGCTTCCCGCCAAGTTTGAGGCGGGGACGCAGTATGTGGAAGGCGCCGTGGGCCTGGTGGCGGCTGTCCGCTATATCGAAGGCATCGGGTTTGACGAAATAAGGGCACAGGAAAAGAAACTTGTCACCCGCGCGATAGAAGGCATGAAAAAACTTCCTTTCATCCATATTGTAGGAAGTACGGATCCGGAAGAGAAAGAAGGCCTTGTGGCGTTTACCGTGGAAGGCGTGCATCCTCATGATGTGGCGCAGATTCTGTCCAATGACGGCATATGCATCCGTACGGGGCATCATTGCGCGCAGCCGCTCCATATATATCTGGGAATCAATGCGACCTGCAGGGCAAGCTTCTATTTCTATAATACGGAAGAGGAAGTAGATTATTTCCTTGAAAAGTTAAAAGGTGTACGCAAAGTAATGGGGTATGACGACTGATGGATCTGCAGCAGCTTTATACAGATTTGATTCTGGAATATAACAGAGACAAGACAAATAAAAGAAAAGTGGAAGCGCCCACTGTTCATGAGCATGGGCATAATCCCAGCTGCGGCGACGATATCGATGTGGAAGTGAAAGTGGATGGCGGTATTATTAAAGATCTTGCTTATACGGGTACGGGATGCGCCATTAGCCAGGCATCCACGGCCATGATGGCGGAGCTTCTGCAGGACCGCACCGTAGATGAAGCAATCCGGCTGTGTAAACTTTTCCTTGCCATGATCCGAGGCGATGTGAAAGATGAAGCGGCATTGGAAGAACTGGAAGCGGCATACACGCTGAAAGATATTTCTCAGATGCCGGTCCGCGTGAAGTGCGCCACTCTCGGCTGGCATACCCTGGAAGTAGCTCTTGAAAAAATCACTGCTGACTTGGAAACTAAATAAGGAAATCAAAAAGCACTTGTTTCCTCTTGTGAGGGCAAGTGCTTTTTGGTTTACAAGATATCCAAATCGTCATAAGCGGGAGGGCAGATCCATTTTCCTGCGCTGTCGATCAGTCCCCATTTACCGTCTGTCCTGACGCCGGCTCTTCCTTTTCTGAACGCGGTGACATCTTCCGCCTCTTTTTCAAAAGTAATTGCTTTTTTGCCTGCATAGTCAAGATACAGCCAGCCGCCGTCTTTTGCCTTTGCGGGAATGCGGTTGTTTTCCGCGTTTCCGATGCTTTTATAAAGCGGTTCCGTCAGCGGTGTCCCCGCCGTATCCATAAGGCCCCATCTGCCGTCTTCCTTGTAGGCAATCATGCTGTTTCCTTTATATTTGAGATCCTCATATCGAAAAGGGGCCAGTTCTTTTCCATCGGTCATGGAAAGCATGCCCCACTTCTTGTTTTCATCTTTGGCAAGGAGGACTTTTGCGTCTTCAGCAGGGATGATCGTACGGTAAATCGTGTGGGCGGCGTATGTTCCCTTACGGTCAACCCAGCCGTAGCGGGAATTGTTGTAAATGAGGATGCCGTTTTCCGTAGCAGGAAATACATGGTCGTTGGATGTGGCGGCAATCACTTTGCCCGTATTGTCGATATATCCCCGTTTGACCTCTACGGCAGGAATGATTTCTTCATAGCCGTAGTCCGGCCACCAGAGAGGGAATCCGATTCCCCAGCCAAAATGGGAGTGATGGTAACAGCGGGGATAAAACCAATGTCCCCAGCCGATGCCGATGGAAATAGGGAAGCCGCGGCGGATATGCTCTTTAGAGACAGTCCCCTTTCTGACTTCAGCGATTCCTTTCTCAAAAGGATAGAGCTGATCATAGTCCGCCATGAAGGCAATCGTGCCGTCTGTTTTGGCATAAGCCTTTCCGTCGATGGTCCTGACACCGGCGAGGCCTTCGGAAAACGGTGTGAGGACTGCCTTGAACTGCGGCTCTGCCGTTACATTTCCTGTATTGTCCACAAATCCCCAAAGTTTATTTTCCGCCTGTACGGCAGTCATACTTTCATGGAAAAGGGGATGGACACTTTTATATTGGAAAGGAATGACTGTCTGCCCTTCTTTATCAATGAATCCCCATTTTTCTTTATTGTCCCGAACAGCAAGAAGTCCGTCAGAATAAGCGGGGCCTGCATTGCTGTACGTCGGGGCAATGACATAGGCACCTGTTTCATCGATAACGCCCCATTTGTTTTTTTCCTTTACCGCTGCCAGTCCGTCCGCAAAGAAATGAACTTCCTGATACAGGGGGGCGATTTCTTTTCCCTTTTTGTCAATATAACCGTACTTGCCTCCTGACTTGACGATTGCCATCCCCTGTTCAAAATCAGATACCGATTCGTAAACGGGATCTGTCAGCTTTGTACCGTCTTTCTTGTAGAAACCGATTTTTTTATCACGGCCCTCTACAGCAAGAAATCCTTCCTTCCAGAAAGAACGTGTTTCATAAGAAATGGGGATGATTCTTTTACCGCTTCTGTCGTAAAAACCGCGGAGATTTTTCTGCTTCACTTCAATCAAATCGGCGCGGTCATCTTCGCTTGCCAGATCCGCTGCCCTGATTTCCTCATCGGAAAGAGAAAGAGCGATCTTGTCATAAGTAATGGGAATGACTGTTTTTCCCTCACCATTGACGGCGCCCCACTTGCCGTTCTGCTTTACGGCGGCAGTGAAAGGGAACTCTGTATTTTGGGAAATACCGTTTCCTGCCGGCTCATAGGAATCGGGAAAAGCAGTATCCGATGCGTAAGCGGATGCGGACAGCGCCATGGCGGCAATGAGCAGGATTGTTTTTCTGTACTTCATGGATTCACCTCATTCTTGACCGTATAAGATACTCTTTTATTTTTATTTTAGCATAGGATATAAAGGAATTAAATTTTGCGCAAAGGAAAAGGGAGCAGCATGCTTTCTTGCACCACAGCAGCAGATTATTCTCACGGTGCAGGATGACAATTTACCGTCTCCTGTCATTCTGCACGGTGGTAAGAATACTTTGTAAGAAAGCAGGAAAGCGGTCATGTGACACGGAGTGAAAAATCTATCACTCTGATGACGTCTTGCCGGCTTTCCTCACCACGGGTATAGATCCTTCACATTTGTTCAGGATGACGTCTCACCGTCCCCAGTCATTCTGAACGGAGGCAAGAATGTCTTGTGGAAAAGACGGGAAATGGAACGATGACACGGAGTGAAGAATCTATTACTTTAATGACAGCTTACCGGCTTCCTCACCACAGTTATAGATTCTTCACTGCGCTCAGAATGACGTCTTATGGTCTTCCTTATCATGGGCATAGACACTTCACATTCGCTTCGGATGACGCCTTGCCGTCCGGTGTCATTCTGAACGGGGCAAAAATACTTTGTGAGAAAGACAGGAAACGGAATAGTGACACAGAGTGAAGAATCTATGACGCTGATGGGGTCACGGATTCCTTACCTTTGGTGTTGCTTTTTGTTTTCTTGCATATAGTTTTCGATCGGTCTTATTCAGTATGACGCGTTCTCCTATACAATAGGGTATTCGTGATTTTTATGTGTATTTACAATTTCTCGAAAATCCGTGAAGAATAATTTTAATGATTTAGACCTGATATATAATTTCATGAAAATGTTATAAAAATATTAAATATACATGATGTTGAAAAAAATTCTGGGGGGGTATACTGAATATAGTAGTTTAATGTGTATTTATAGTGAGGAGGAATAGTATGTCAAAATTGAGTAAAGGCTACTTTGCAACGTTAAAAGGGAAAAAGGTGACTTTTAAAAGAGTGAAATTTGGTGGAGACATAAAAGTAGAATTTGTTGATCGTTCTCCTGACTATGAGGTTAAAATAGCAGACAGGGAATCTTCATCTAAAGAAACTATTAAGGTTGAGATTGTAGAAAGATTCGGGGATGTAAAACTAAAGACTGTAGATCATTCTCCGGATTTTGAAGTGTATATTGACTGAATTATGTAAAATGGTTAAGGTTCCCGTAATAGTTAAATTTGCTAACTATTACGGGAAAATTTATGTAATACGAAAAATGATATTATCATATGGGTTTTACCAAGATTTCAGAGCGATTTATGTGCACTTAGTAAAGAAGAAAGCCTGGTTATTTTGGGATTTAAACGTATGTAAGGTATTTGAAAGTACTACCAACTGGATTATGGGTAGTGGTATATGAATTTTATGGGGAAAAAGCATGCAGTGAACTGGCTGATTTTTACAAAGAGTATTCTCAAAAGAAAAATAGATATGTTAGTGTTGAGTTTGTGGAGATGTCCGTGCGGAACATTTGGTTTGGAAGAATCATTAAAATTGAAATGTTTTGATTATGAATAGGAGATGATTATCGAAAAAGTTCTGTGGATCATAAATTGGCTAAAGTGGTGGATTACTGGAAACTAAAAGAGTTAGGATCGATCTTTGTTTGTCTGAAATACTATTGGAGGAATATAATGTCACGAAACGAGAGCAATTTATTTCGTATAACGATTAAACCTGATAGTAAGGATGGGCAGGCGTTTAATTTTTGCCTGAATCACAATATTATTGGTATAGGTTGGAAGTTATGGGATAAAGATGGTAAATCATATACGCCGAGAGATATTAAAGATTGTGAAGAGGCAGGGCGTAGATGCTATCCAACATCCAGAGGTTTCATAACGGCGATTCGTTGTTTAGGGCGTATGAAACCGGATGATTTAGTATGGACTAAGCATAATGATATTTATTATTTGTGTCGTGTGACTGGTACTTGGGAATATCACGATGAACCTGAGTATATCTATGAAGATATTGAAAATACGGTCGCTGTAGAGTTCTATGAAGTGGGAACCAAGGATAAAGTGCCTAAAAGAGTAATCAGAAGCTTTCGAGTCCCCGGGACATTGCAGAATTTGTGGAATACAGAAGCAATAAATGCCAGTCGAGATATTTATAATAATTTAGTTGGAAACAATTATTTTGTACGGCTTAATCCTTATGAAGAAGTGGTTCTTGATAATGAGTCCGATTCCGAGAGAGTTATATCCGGGCAGAAATCGGTGGTGGGAAAAAACGACTTGCTAAAGGGAAGTCATCTATATCGTATAACGATTAAAACTGACAGCAAGGATGGAAAGGCTTTTGATTTTTGTCAGGAAAAAAGTATTGTTGGTGTGGGCTGGAAGTTATTAGGCAAAGATGGTAAATCATATATGCCGAGAGATATTAAGGATTGTGAAGAAGCGGGACGTAGGTGCTATCCAAAATTCAGGGGCTTTGTAACTGCCATTCATTGCCTGGGACGTATGAAACCGGATGATTTGATATGGACAAGAAATAACGGTATTTATTATTTGTGCCGTGTAATAGGCAGTTGGGAATATCATAATGAACCTGAGTATCTTAATGAAGATTTGGAAAATGTGATAGGCGTAGAATTTAATGAAGTTGGTACAGTTGATGAGGTGCCTGGGAAAGTGGTTAATAGCTTTCGGAGCGGAAGTTCTATACAGGGGATACATAGTGAAATTGCATTAAATGCAAGTAAAATCATTTATAATAAACTGAAAGGTGAAAGGTATTACGAAACTAAGAAACCGTCGAAAGATGATTTGTTTGAGATGCTGCTCCCTGAAGACGTAGAGGAAATCGTAAGTCTTTATTTACAGATAAAAAAAGAATATCTGGTTTATACAAGTACAAATAAATTGAATACCCAGACTTATGAATTTGTTGCTGTGGCAAGGGATGGAAGTTATCGTTGCTTTCCTCAGGTAAAAACTGGCGGAGAATCGCTGAATGGTAATAAGTATAAGCATTTAGCCACTAATGGAAATAAAGTTTACTTATTTGCGGTAAGTCAGAATTATAACAATATTAATGGTGAAAATATTATTGGTCTCGATAAAAAAGAGTTGCTGGCTTTTGTGTATTCTCATGTTAATCTGATGCCGGAACGTATCAGGTTATGGATTAATGAATAAGAATTAATTGCTATGACGCCTTCAGAGTTATATTAAAGACGCCGTTTTATGTCATATCCGTTTTGTATAATAATACTAAATCACAAGTATATGAGTATGTGGAGGAATGACTATGAAATCTTATCTGAAGCTTGTTTAAAATTGTTATAAGGAAGGGAGAAATAAGTCTTATTTTTCTTGACAGGAAGAAGTGGCTATGGATACGCAATATATCAGAAATATTTTGATTGTCAATAATAAACAGTACGGCAAATCGGAATTGATAGAACGGCTGATAGAGTTCTGCAACAGAAGTATGGGTTACGGAGAAGGAATCTGTATTCCTGATATGCCAGGTTCGCATATTGTTGATAAGGGGCAGCCGGTACAGTTGCATTACAAATATCGAAATGGCGAGGTTTATGAGCTGAATTTTATTGAGATACCGGCTCAGGTGGGTTTCCATTGTGAATGGTCAGCGGATTGGGCGCAAGACGTATACAGCAGTCCTTTCACTTGTGAAGGGGGGCTTCTGCTTATTGATTCCTGTTCTGTGTCTAAACGCCAGATACTGGCAGATATGAATCTGGTATTAGCTCATGGACTGGTATTAATCCCGGTTCTCATCGAAAAATCTGGTGAATCAATTAATAAGGAACGAATCATAGAAGATCTCGAATGTATCAGTGGTTATGACATGGCAAATACGGTTTTTGTTTCTGATGAATCGGGGCTGAATGTGGAAGCTGTGCTCCAAAAGATAGTGGAGCAGGTACCGCCGCCATTAGACAATTCGAGAAAGCCTTTTCGTGGTTTTATCTTTAATTCCGTCTTTGATCCTTCCAGGAGAGCACTTGCACATATCCGTGTTGTCGATGGGGAAATCAAGGCAGGGATGAAGATCCGAATGATGGCTTCCGGCAAAGTCTGCACGGTATCGGAAGTGGGGCATTTCTTACCATTTCCTGCAGCAGCTGATATCCTGTGCTGTGGGTCAATAGGATATGCGGCAGCGAATATGGAGAATATTCAGGACTGGGAAATAGGAGATACTGTCGTAGATTCAGAAAATAACACCTTAACAGCACTTCCCGGATATGTTAAAGCAGCAAAGCCTACAATCTTTTTGGGATTATTCCCGATTGTTAAACAAGGCGACCCAGTAGAAATGGGAACAAATCATGAACATGAGGAAGTTTATGATAAACTGGGAAAGCTATGTTATGATCGGGCTCATGCTGTTTATGGAGATCCTCTGCCTGAAATTGTAAAAGATCGTCTGCGTCTTGAGTTAAAATTTATTCAGGATAACGGTTATAGTACAATTTTTTATACGGCGCATAAATTAGTAAAGTATTCTAATGACGGTGGTCATCTGGCGGGCGTCAGAGATTCTTTAGGGTCTTCTTTTGTCGCGTTCATGTCCGGTATTACTGAAATCAATCCGCTGCCTTCACATTATGTATGCCCCAAATGTCATTGGAATCATTTTTATACTGACGGCTCAGTGGGGAGTGGTTTTGACCTTCCTGACCACAATTGTCCGGAATGTGGAACTTTACTTTATAAGGATGGTCATGATATTCCGTATTCTGTGCTTTTTGGACTTGATGGCACCAACATTAAAGGATTTGGTCTTGCTTTTGTACAGGATGCGGGTCTGGATGAAGTATACAAGTATATGGAAAAGTTATTGGGGCGGGAACATGTATTATGCTATGGGGATAAACTGATTCCTGGTTCTGAAAAATTCCTGAAATATCCGGATGTTTGTAAATGTTTGAATGCAAAGGACAGAAGATGGCCTGCTAATAGTACGGTCCGGTTTAATTATCATTCTATTATAGATGATATGCTGAGTCTTACCATGAATGGTAATGACGCCTTGACTATGGTTCATGAGCTTCAGAATTTAACCGGTATCAATCCGCAATCTATTCCTTTTAATGATGCCCGGGCACTATCTGTTTTTTGCTCTGCTGATGCCCTTGGCATTACACCGTCAAAATTGGCAGATGTTATTGTAAATGGGAAAGTTACCGTAGGAACATTGGGACTGCCGGGGTATGGAACACCTTTTGCAAGAGGAGTACTGGAAGATGTACAACCAAAGAACTTCTCTGAATTGGTAAAAGTGTCCGGCTTCCGCCATGGCACCGGCGTATGGGTGAATAATGCCCGGGATCTCATCAAGAATGATACGGTGAAAATAGAAGAAGTTATTTCTACCAGAGAGGATGTGATGAATTATCTTATTCATCATGGGGTGGAATCGCTGACATCTTTCACAGTGATGGAAAACGTACGTAAAGGGAAAGGAATTGAAAGCAAGAGATCCAATCATCTGGCTGAGTTGGAAGCGGCCCATGTACCACAATGGTTTATTGATTCTTGTCTGAAAATAAGATACCTGCCTCCTAAAGCGCCTTCAATATTTAGTGCTATGACAGCTCTCCGCATTGCCTGGTTCAAGGTGTATCAGCCGTTGGCTTACTATGCCGCTTACTTTACTGTCTATGCAGGAGGAGCCTTTAATGCCACAGTGATTCTAAATGGATTGGCATCACAGAAACAGGAGCTGGCCCGCATTGCTGCGCTAAAACATCTTACGGCTGTAGACAAGGACAATGCTGCGATGATTGAAGTGGCAGCGGAAATGTATCTTCGAGGAATGGAATTTCTGCCTGTCAGTTTGGAAAAATCGGAGGCGACTGCATTCAAAATAGAAGATGGAAAACTTTTGCCGCCTTTCAACTGTATCCCCGCATTGGGGAATGCAGCAGCCGGAGAAATTGTCAAGGCCAGGAATGAGCATCTGTTTACGTCTAAAGCAGATTTAAAGAAAAGGGGTAAAGTGAGCCAGTCGATTATAGATACCATGGAATACATGGGTATCCTGAAAGGGCTTCCTGGGGAAGACTAGATATCTTTTTTGTCTTTGAAGCAGAGGAAATTTCAATTGGATCCATGGAGAACCGGGAATGTAGAGGGGAATAATGGATTTACGCGCAAAACGTTTTTATTATCCCGTATTTACATTCCGGCTGCCGTTTGATAGAATGTTCCTATAATCACAGCGATGAGGAAGAGGAGTACGCATGATCAAGCGAGCCGGTGAGGGTGGGAGTCCGGCACTGTGCGGAAGGCGTTTCCGAGCTGCTGCCTGAACGGAGTAGGGCGGCTATCAAACGAAGGCGGGCCTTTGGCCAATGAGGGTGGAACCGCGGATTTGTAATTCGTCCCTGCAGCTTAATTGTTGCGGGGATTTTTTATTTGCAGGAGGACATATGACTTTTCAGCAGATTATTTTGACGCTCCAGAAGTTCTGGTCGGCGCGGGGCTGCATATTGGAGCAGCCTTATGATGTAGAGAAAGGGGCGGGGACGATGAATCCGGCGACGTTTCTCAGAACCATCGGGCCGGAGCCGTGGAATGTGGCGTATGTGGAACCGTCCCGCCGTCCGGATGACGGACGTTACGGCGATAATCCGAACCGTCTGTACCAGCACCATCAGTTTCAGGTCATCATGAAACCGTCGCCCGATGATATTCAGGAAATCTATCTGGAGTCTTTGCGGGAGTTGGGGATCGTGCCGGAGGAGCATGATATCCGCTTTGTCGAGGATAACTGGGAGTCTCCCACGCTCGGCGCCTGGGGGATCGGTTGGGAAGTGTGGCTGGACGGAATGGAAATCACGCAGTTCACTTATTTCCAGCAGGTCGGCGGTATTGATGAGCATCCTGTGTCCGTGGAAATCACTTACGGTCTGGAGCGTATCGCCATGTACATACAGGAAAAGGATAATGTCTATGACCTGGTATGGACGGACGGCGTGACTTACGGCGATGTATGGCATGAAAATGAGTATGAGCAGTCGGTGTACAGTTATGAATTGTCTGACCATGATATGCTTTTCAAACTGTTCGACATGTATGAAAAGGAAGCGGCCCGCGTCGTTAAAGAAGGCTATGTCCTGCCTGCTTATGATTATGTGCTGAAATGTTCCCATACGTTTAATCTGCTTGATGCGGGCGGCGCGATTTCTCTGTCGGAAAGGACGGAGTATATCGGCCGGGTAAGAAAGCTGGCGCGTATGTGTGCGAAAGCGTACCTGAACAAACGTAAGGAATTGGGATTCCCCATGCTGAAAGGAAGTGACGCGAATGTCTAAAAATCTTCTCTTGGAAATCGGTACGGAAGAAATGCCGGCAAATATGATGTCCGGCATCGTTGAGCAGATGCATGCTCTTGCCGGCGCCAAGCTGGATGAAGCGCGGATTGCTTTTGAAAAAGTGGACGTTTACGCCACACCGAGAAGGCTGGCTGTTATCGTGACTGCCGCTGCGGACGCGCAGCCTGATGAGGAAGTGAAAAAACGCGGGCCTTCTATCCGCGCCGCGTATGATGAAAACGGAAATATGACAAAAGCCGCCGAGGGATTTGCACGGGGACAGGGGATTTCCGCGGCCGATTTGATCAAAGAGGGAGAATATACCTGGGCGCAGGTGGTGAATAAAGGGAAAATGGTGGAAGAAATACTGCCCGCTCTTTTCACTTCTCTTATCACAGGGCTCAATTTCACGAGAAGCATGCGCTGGGGCGATGAGGAAGCCCGCTTTATCCGCCCTGTCCGCTGGATCGTAGCACTGGCGGGAGAAGCGGTCATCCCTATGGAATTTGCGCATGTACGGAGCGGCCGGATGAGCCGCGGCCATCGGTTCCTCTGCAAGGAAGAGGTGGAAATCAAATCACCGGAAACATATAAGGAAACGATGAGGAAGGCGTTCGTCATTGCGGATCAGGACGAAAGACGCGCCCTGATTACCGCGGGGCTGCAAAAGACAGCAAAGGAGCTGGGGGGGCAGGTCTGGCACAATGCGGATCTCCTGGAAGAAATCAATTATCTGGTGGAGTATCCGACGCCGCTCTATGGCCGCATTGATGAAGAATTTCTTGATCTTCCCGTGCCGGCGGTGGTGACTCCCATGCGTGACCATCAGCGGTACTATCCCGTCAGAAAGGAAGACGGCTCGCTTATGCCTTATTTTCTGACGGTCAGGAACGGAGGAGACCGGGCGATCCGTAATGTACAGATTGGAAATGAACGTGTTCTCCGAGCTCGTCTTGATGACGCGAAATTCTTCTTTGACGGCGACCGCAGGAAATCTCTGGAAGGCCATCGTGAAGCGCTTTCCCGCATCAATTATCAGGAAGGCATGGGAACGATGCTGGATAAGTCTGACCGCCTGGTGAAGCTGGTGGAGGAAATCGGTGAAGATTGGAATTTCACAGATACCGAAAAGTCGGATGTCCGACGTGCCGCTTATCTGTCCAAATCCGATCTGGCGACGGGCATGGTGACGGAATTTACGGAACTCCAGGGAGAGATGGGCAAAGAATACGCTCTTCTTGACGGGGAAAAGCCAAAGGTGGCAGCCGCTATTTTTGAACAGTACATGCCCCGTTTTGCCGGCGATGTTCTTCCGAAATCTTCTATCGGAAGGGCGCTGTCTCTTTCAGATAAGCTGGACAATCTGGCGGCGACGTTTCTTCGCGGGTTGATTCCTACCGGTTCTCAGGATCCCTTTGCGCTCCGCCGCCAGACGATCGGCGCCATCCATATCCTGACAGACGGAGAGATTCACTGGGATATCCGCAAGGGTGTGAAATTGGCGCTTGCGCTCCTGCCGGGGACGCAGGAAGAAAAAGAGGCGGCTGCGAATAAAGTGGAGGATTTCTTCCGCCAGCGTATTAAGGCTATTCTTCTTGATGAAGGGGTGGATTACGATATCGTAGACGCTGTCCTTACCGGGGCGGTAGATGATGTATATGCGATATTCCTGAAAGCGCATTCCATGATGGACAGCCATGTGAAGGGGGAATTGGAAATGCGTCAGGCGGTTACCCGTCTTGTGAATATTACGAAAGGAAAGACTGCTGTTGAAATTCGTCCCGAACTGCTTACGGAAGAGGCGGAAAAGAATTTGTATGCTGCTCTTGAAAAAGCAGGAGAAGAAGTTACCAACGCTTATAATGCGTATGATTATGGCAGCGCCCTTCCTGCCCTGAAAACGCTCACCGTACCAATTAATCAGTTTCTTGATTCCGTCATGGTCATGGTGGAAGAGGAAGCTGTCAGAAATAACCGTATCTCTCTCTTGATAAATGTTTTGGATGTTTACAGGCGCTGGGGTGATTTCAGCAAATTAGTATAATCAAAATGATATTTCATGAATAATGGAGTGGATATGTTACTGCATAAAAAAATAACAGCTCTTTGCTGTATCGTATTTCTGCTGGCCGGGGTGGGCGGATATACGGCAGATGCCGCCATCAATACGGAAGTAGGCAGTTTATCGGGGATGCCGCTTCCGGCGCCGAAGAAAAGTGAAACATGAAAGAAAATCACATTGAATCTGGCAAGCCGGCTTTTGACGCTGTATGAGGGAACGGAGAAAGTTCGTATTTATCCTGTGGCTGTCGGGGCGCCTGAAACGCCTTCTCCGGTTGGTGAGTTTTCCATTTCAGAAAAAGAAGTGAATCCCGTGTGGACCGATCCGAAAACGAAAACTACTGTGCCTTCCGGTCCGTCAAATCCTCTTGGGTACCGTTGGCTGGGCCTTTACGGGAATTACGGTATTCATGGGACGAACGCGCCATGGTCTATCGGCCGCAGTGTATCTCACGGCTGTATCCGTATGTATGAAGAAGATGTGGAGGAACTTTTTGAAAGTGTGCCCATGGGAACACCCGTGGAAATCATCTATGACCGTGTGATTATGGAAGAAGCTCCGGATCATACTGTTTCTTACTATATTTATCCTGACGGCTACGGATGGGAACCGCTCACCGTATCGTCTGTAAAAGAATATCTTGCGCGTTACGGTGTGGAAGACTTTGCCACGCCCGATGAAGTGTATCATAAGATCATTGCCTCTGACGGCAGCGTGACTTATGTGGCAAAGCATTATGATCTTGTCATCAACGGGCGGAAGCTGAAAAAGAAGGCTCTCGGTAAAGATGGAAGTATCTGGATCCCTGCAGTGGAAACGTCTGTCGCCGCCAAGGTGGGGGCTTACTGGGACGGGGAAACAAACACACTGATGACCCGTCTGGGCAAGGTGCCGGGGATTGTGAAAAGCGACGTGGTTTATATTAATGAAAAAGACTTGGAAAGTGTATTTCATATCAAGGGTCATCTGACAGAAGACCTTGTTTACGAAGCGGAGGCCCTTCCGACGGCGGAACCTGCTTCAAAAACAATTGTGCTTGGCAGGAAATACTGATAAAGGGGAGCGGAGGCTCCTCTTTTTGCTTGCTTCGTGCATGAAAAAAGACCTCTCTTCCGAAAGGTCTTTGCCGGATTATTTTTCTAGCCCCAGTTCTTTTTTGTAACGTGTCATGCCGTCAATGCAGAGCTGCATCACGAGGTTCGGATCAAGACCGAGCATGTCGAAACCCTGTTTGATGACATCACGGCTGCATCCTGCGGCAAACTTTTTATCTTTGAATTTCTTTTTGAACCCTTTCAGTTCCATGCCGTCGATCCCTTCAGGACGCATGAGTGCGTATGCCATGATGATGCCTGTCAATTCGTCCACGGTGAAAAGACTTTTTTCTAGGGGAGTGGCGGGTTCAAATTCATCCGTACATACGCCCCAGCCATGGGAAATGATAGTACGGATATCTTCTTCATCGACACCTTCGGGGGCGAGGAATTCCCGGACATGGCGGCAGTGTTCCTCCGGGTATTCTTCATAATCCACGTCATGGAGATAGCCGATAGCTTCCCAGTGGTCACGGTCTTCATGGAAATAATCGGCCATGGCGCCCATTGCCGCGCTGACTGATTGGGCATGGATGAAAAGATGGTCTTCCGTGGTGTGTTTTTTCAGTATTTCCTTTGCTTTTTCTAAAGTGAGTCTGCTCATAGTAACCTCCTTATATTATGGAAATAGTAGTTCTTTTTTCTCCGTTTTGTCAAATGGGAAAGAAACAGGTACAATGAAGAAAATGGACAGCAGAGAAAGGAGAATTTTCATGGCGCCTATGGAAGAGTTTATCGAAATGTTGAAAAGTCATAACCGGATCGTGTTCTTTGGCGGCGCGGGAGTGTCTACCGAGTCGGATATTCCCGATTTCCGCGGGAAAGGCGGGTTGTACCGTCAAAAGACGGAGCTTCCCTGGTCGCCGGAAGAAATGCTCTCTCATCATTTTTATGCGGAGCATCCCGTGGAATTTTTCACCCTCTACAAAGAAAGAGAAGGCATGATGCTGGAAGCGGAACCGAACCGGGCGCATACGGCGCTGGCGGAATTGGAGAAAATGGGGAAATTATCCGCTGTCGTAACGCAGAATATTGACGGGCTTCATCAAAAGGCGGGGAGTAAAAAAGTCATTGAACTGCACGGTTCAGTACTGCGGAATATCTGCCAGAAGTGTGGCAGAATGTACGACATGGAGGAATTTATGGAACTTTGCAGTCCGGTTCCCCCATTGTCCCGGCTGCGGCGGCGTAGTCAAGCCGGATGTGGTGCTTTATGAGGAAATGCTTGACAGAAATACGATTGAAGACGCGATTGATAAAATATCCCATGCGGATATGCTGATTATCGGCGGGACGAGTTTGGTGGTTTATCCGGCGGCGGGATATGTGGATTATTTCCAAGGCGACTCCCTGGTTATGATCAACCGTGACGAAACGCCGAGAGACAGCCGCTGTTCTCTGGTGTTCCGCGAAAGTGTGGGCAAGGTACTGGAAGCAGGCGTGGCGGCGCTGAAAGAGTAAGCGTGGAAATTTATTTATTAAAAATGGGAGAGGTACATGGAATTTTTTTCTGTGGCCTCTTTTATTTCCTGTGGAGTCCATGTTTCATGGTAAAATAGAAAAAATGTGTAATAGGAATGTGATGGCTATGGAAATCGATTTTGAAGCGGATGCGTTTGATGAGGGGCGCCATTTGCGTGATGTTATACGGGGGTATAAAGGATTTTCTTCCGCTTTATGGAAACGGATAAAATGGAACGGGGAGGTTTGGCTGAACGGTACCCGGATTCATAATGCGAAAACCGTTCTTCATGAAGGAGACCGCGTCCGTTTGGTGTGGGATGAATCGTCAGACATTGTGCCTGCTGATATTCCCCTGGATATTCTCTATGAGGACGATACTCTTCTTGTGGTGAACAAGGGAACAGGAATGATTATCCATCCTACGAATGCAGGAATCCATGATACCCTGGTGAATGCGGTAGCGGGATATTTCCAAAAGAAGGGAGAAAAATCGGGGATCCATCCTGTATATCGCCTGGACAGAAATACGACAGGGGTGGTGGTAGTCGCCAAGTCGGCGAAAGCGCAGTATGCGCTGACCCGTTCCCATGATCTTATACATCGGGAGTATATCGCCGTGGCAGGCGGTTATATTCCCGGAGAGTTCGGCATTGTCGACGCGCCTATCGGGAGGAAAGAGGGAAGCATTATTGAGTGGACGGTACGGAAAGACGGCAGACCCGCGCGGACGGAATATACTGTTCTCCGCCACGGGGACAACTATACCGTTTTAAAGCTCCATCTTCTCACCGGACGGACGCATCAGATCCGTGTCCATGCACGGTACATGGGGACACCGCTTTTAGGTGATGATTTGTATGGCGGGAATCATGATTTGATAAGCCGCCAGGCGCTCCATGCGCATACAGTCACTCTCACCCATCCCGAAACGGGAGAAGCGATGAAGTTCACTGCGCCTGTACCTGCCGATATGGAACCTTTTATGAATGAGGGAAAAAATATGCATATTGAAACGAAAAGCGGCGTATCTTTCCTCACTTTTGATGTTTTTAAAAATGAGAATCTGATAGCAGCCGTGTCTACAAAGAACGGAGGAGTCAGTACAGGGGCATACCATTCGCTCAATATGGGGTTTTCTACGGATGATGCGCCGGAAAAAGTCAGAGAAAATCGGAAACGCTTCTTTGATGTCCTCGGCATTATTCCCGAAAGGCTGGTGAACTGCGCATTGGTTCACGGCATCCATATGGAGAAGGTGGGAAAGGCGGACTGCGGACGCGGTGCGCAGGATTTCACTTCCGCCATTCCCGCGTGCGACGGCTTGTATACTAATGAAAAGAACGTGCCCCTCGGACTGAATTATGCCGACTGTACGCCGCTCCTTTTTTATGACCCCGTGACGTCTTCCATTGCGGTGGCGCATGGAGGATGGCGGGGAACGGCAGGAAATATAGCGGGGGAAGCGGTGCGTCATTTACAGGAAAGCTATGGCGCCGAGCCGAAGAATATAAAAGCGGGGATCGGACCGGCTATCGGTAAATCCGTCTTTGAAGTGGAAAAAGATGTGGTGGAAGCTTTTGAAAAGATATTTGATAAAGAAGAAATGAAGAGGCTTTCAGCACCTAAGGGAGAAGGAAAGATTCTTATCGATCTGCCGCTGGCGAACCGTATACTTATAGAGCGGGCAGGTATTCTGCCGGAAAATATTGAAGACTGCGGCATCTGTACGTATTGCAGGAATGATTTGTTTTATTCTTACAGAAAAGCGGCAGGCAGAACCGGACGCCACATGGCGGTAATGATGTTGAAGTGATGGATGAAAACATGGAGTTGAAACACTATAAAACGCGGTGGATTATCATACACCGCGTTTTATAGTGTCCTTTTCCCGAAAATCGGGTGGGTGGTGGGCTTTAAACTTCTTTTTTCGATAACGTCCAAAGCCTCATCCATGGATAAGTCGCGCCGCCCTTCATCCGTTTCATAAACGAGGACGGGAATGTCCGCGCCCAGTTCGCTTCCCGGCAGGTATACATATTCTTTTGTATGATGGTCGCCGTAAATGAAACCGGCAAGTAATTTGCTTTCTGTTAGTTTTTTCATGATTCATTCCATTCTGTAAGAAGAAGAGGTTTAAAGTCCAGATAATCGGAGGAGGTGAGATGGAGCTGTATGCCTTCCAGCTCCTTCGGCAGGTTGTTAAAATTCTGTTTACAGTGGATATGCCCGTAAATGCAGTCTGTTACGCCGTGGGATCTCATGATCTCCATCATTTTCGTAGGCCTTCTCTGCTCATCAAAAGGAGGATAGTGGAGAATGGCGAAAATTTTCTTGCAGTTAAATTTTTCCGCTTCTATGAGGGAACGTTCCAGCCGTCCCTGTTCCCTCAGGATAATCACTTTATCTTCTTCCGTTATTTTTTTTGATGTCTCGGGGATCCATCCCCGTGTGCCTGCGAGCGCTATATTTTCTACGGATAAAGCAGAATTGAAAATAAATTCAAAAGCATTGTCTGTCATTCGTTTCATTTTTGATACGGTGTTCCACCAGTAATCGTGATTGCCACGGACGATGATTTTCCGGCCGGGGAGTGCGGAAAGCGTTTTCAGGTCGGAAAGAGCATCTTCCAGATGAGTGGCCCAGGAAATATCGCCCGCCATGATGACCGTGTCGCCGGCGGTAATGGTTTCTTTCCATGCAGAGAGAATTTTTTCACGGTGATTTTTCCAGTTTTCTCCGAAAATATCCATCGGTTTTGTCGGCGGGTCGCCGGAGAGGTGGAAATCACTGAAGGCATACAGTTTCAATAGGTTCTCCTTAAAGTAATCAGCCGAAATATTTGGGTGAGGTAAGCATTGAGATAATATTTTTTGAGCTTTCATCATCCATGACGTGGGTAATGCGATACCCCATGTACAGCGGACTTGCTATATAGCGGGGGAACAGTTTCACATGGATGTGTTTCATATGGTAGAAAAATAAATTATAACTGTTGCAGGGGATAGGGAAATCATGAAGAATGTAGTTTGCGATTTTTTGAATGGTATCGGCAAAAGTGTCTGTGCAGCCGTCCGTCTTAAGTGTTACATTCAGTTCCCCCATGCCGCATATGGGGTATGATGAAAGGGAAGCAAAGCAATTCTCGTCTTCATGAAAGATTGTTCCCAGAAAGTTTTCGCGGTCGATATTGTCTCTGTAATCGTAATCCTCAAGTCCGATAATCTGGGAGTGGGGATGGCGCTGGGATCCACCCGATTCAGGACCGTAGTTGCGGAAATAGATTACCGAGCGGAAACGAGGATCTCTTTCCAGCAAATTCCATTTTTCCAGGCCGAAGGAAATGACTTGCCGCGCTTTTTCCTTGGTATATTCCGTGAGATCTGTTTCATGGACTGCCGATTCGATAATCACTGTGGGATAAGTGTTTCTGAAAACAGGATACTTATTCATGAGCCAAATGATGTCGCCTTTTTCATCTAAGATATCTGTCAGTGTTTCTCTGTGGCAGAACGGGCAGCTTGTCTGCGTCCCCGAATGAGGTTTATGTTTTCCAATAGATATATCGTAAATAACAGGAGTAGTCATAAGAGTCCCTTCTTTCCATGCTTATTATATCATGGCAGGAAGGGGAATCTATCCGCCGGAAACGATAAGAATACCCTGCAAAAGAATTCTTCAAAAAATTTATCGCTTTACTTGACAAAAGTAAAGCGGTGAGTTAGTATACTGTCATAGTATTTATTTAGCAAGATAAAGTGGAAAAGAAAAGGAGAACGAATATGAACTGGAAAAAAATGATTGTCATTGGCGCATTGGCCTGCGGAGCTGCCGGATTGGTGGCAGGCTGCGGCGGTGAAAAGAAAGCAGCGGCTCCGGCAGCCGACAAATCGGCAAAGCCGACAAAAATTGTGGCAGGGATGGATGATACTTTCGCGCCGATGGGATTCCGTGATGACAAAGGTGAAATCGTGGGTTTCGACATCGATATGGCAAAAGCTGTTTCCAAAGAAATCGGGATACCCATTGAGTTTAAACCGATTGACTGGGCGAGCAAAGAGACTGAATTGGAATCCGGCCGCATCGACTGCATCTGGAATGGGTTCACCATGACGCCGGAACGGCAGAAAGCTCTTGCTTTTACGAAACCGTATATGGATAATGTACAAGTCTATGTAGTTCTTGCTGACAGCGCCGTACAAAAAGCAGAAGAGTTGAAAGGAAAGAAATTGTCCATTCAGGAGTCCAGCACGGCGCAGACGCTTTTGGATCGTGATGAAAATCTGAAAAAGTCTTTTGGAGAGATCAAAGCTTACCCCGATCTGACCGCATGCTTTATGGATCTGGAATCGGGACGTGCCGATGCGGTACTGGCGGACACCTGCCTGATTGAATACTATATGACAAAGAAACCGAATAAGTTCCGTGAACTTCCGGGTGAAGTATCGAAAGACACCTTTTCCATTGGAATCAAAAAAGATAATAAGGTCCTTGTGGATATTTTGAATGACGGTATTGACAAGGTCATCAAAAATGGTGAAGCCGCTAAGATTTCCCAGAAATGGTTCGGCAAAGATATCGTCCTGAAATAAGCTGAAATGAAGAAATGGGCAGGCGTAATGCACGCCGGCCTCTTTCTTTTGAAAAAACGGTTTCTTATTATCCTCAGTTGATGTATAATAAGTGGCGATTTCTCATTACACTGTAATAAAGTTTTTGAAGAGGGATTTATGGATTACATTTTCCGTATACTGCCGAATATGTTCAGCGGTCTTGGCGTTTCCGCCCAAATATTTATTTTTACCATCGTGTTGTCGCTTCCTCTCGGAATGCTTCTTGCCATGGTACGTATTTCCAAAGTCGGTCTGTTCCGTCAGGCGGCGGGGGCGTACATCTATCTGATGCGCGGAACGCCGCTCATGCTTCAGATTATGTTCATCTACTACGGGCTGCCTTTGATTTTTGATCTGCAGATCAGCGATTTCCCTGCGGCTATACTTGCCTTTGTAGCTAACTATGCGGCGTATTTTGCAGAAATATTCCGTGGCGGGATCCAGTCCATCAGCAGGGGGCAGTATGAGGGGGCGAAAGTGCTCGGCTTTACCTACAAACAGACAATGTGGCATATTATCCTGCCGCAGGTAGTGAAACGCGTCATTCCGCCTTTGGGAAATGAAACCATCACACTTCTGAAAGATACGTCCCTTGTATACATTCTTGCCATGAACGATTTGATGCGTGTTACCCGTGCGTTTGTACAGCGTGATTTTGACACGACTCCGTTCTTGGTGGCAGGTGTTTTCTATCTTGTTTGTACCGCGGTTCTGACGAAAATTCTGACCTATGTTGAAAATCGCTATGCCGTTTATGAGGAGTAAGCCATGAGTTTTATTGAAATGAGAAATATACGGAAGGATTTTGGGAAAAATACGATCCTTCACGGCGTGGATATGGATTTGGAAAAAGGAAAAGTAATTTCCATTATCGGACCGTCAGGCGCTGGAAAAAGTACGCTTCTCCGATGTCTGAACCATTTGGAACTCATCCAGGGCGGATCTATCTGTGTGGAAGGAGAATACCTGGCACAGGAAAAAGACGGCAAAGTCGTTTATGCCGATGATGTGACGGCAAGAAGGATCCTTCTCCGTATGGGCATGGTATTCCAGTCTTTTAACCTCTTTCCGCACATGACGGTCTTGGATAATATTCTTGCCGCGCCGGTCTATGTGAAAGGAATGAAGCGGGAGGATGTAATTCCTACTGCTGACGCTCTTCTTGACAAAGTCGGACTGTTAAATAAGAAAGACGTTTATCCGGGCAGTCTTTCCGGTGGGCAGAAACAGCGTGTAGCCATCGCCCGGGCGCTTGCTATGAATCCTGATATCATGCTCTTTGACGAACCTACTTCGGCACTTGATCCTGAACTGACAGGAGAAGTTTTGAAAACCATCCAGCAGCTGGCTGATGAGAATATGACCATGGCAATCGTTACCCACGAAATGGCTTTCGCAAAATCAGTTTCCGATAAAGTCCTTTTTATGGTAGACGGAAAAGTGGAAGAGGAAGGAACGAGCACACAAATTTTTGAAAATCCTCAAAGCGAAAGGACGCGCTCGTTTCTTCAGTCCATTTTGAGATAAAATCCTTAAAAAATATTTTCGAATGAAACATCTGCTTCGGCGGGTGTTTTCTTTTGCGATTTTAGATCAATAAAAAATGGCCGTCTTTGGAAGAACGGCCGCAAATGCATTTTATTGAGAGGTTACTTGATACGATTCAGGATGGCAACAGCTTCTTCTGCGGAAATATCCCCACTGACCGGAGTGAAAATCGCTTGGTTGCCCAGCATCACCGTACCGTTCTGTACATATGCGTCATAAATATTCTGCCCGTGATCATAAGCGGCGGCAAGATTGCCCATGACGAGATATTTCCTTTCTGTAGAACTCATGTCGGCAAGTGGGGCGGGTTTGAGGAAATCCTTTTTATTAATTTGTACTACATCCGAATTATTCTTGATTGTTACACGGCCGCCGGACAGTGCGGAGATTTTCTTTTCATAATTATCACGCCGCTCCTTGTGGCCGGGGTGGTCATTAGGGGAGAAGATTTCACCGATAAAGTTTCCGGCAGTATCGCCCTTCTTTTCAATGACCCGCTCCCATAGAGCTGCGCCTGCACCCGGATTATAGCCTGCCTGGTAACAATAATCGAAAGCCAGATTATCTGCTTCCCATTCTGCTTTCTTGGTGATCTGCACATTGTTAATATGCTGAGTAAGCACTCCCATGGCCTTGTCTGAAAAAGCGCTTCCGCCTATGGCGCCGGCAAGTATCGTGCCGCCAATGGCTGTCTTTAATTTTTTCCGTGTGCCGTGAAGTACGTGGTCTTTCTGTCCGTGACCCATCTCATGAGCGATGACTACGGCGATTTCGTCTATATTTTCCGACAGATTGAAAATCCCTTCATTCACCGTCATTACATGACCAAGACCGCAGGACGCATTAAATGTCTGATCAGCATTCAAAAAGTATAAGTAGGGTTTGTTATAAATAGAAGGATCAGATGCACCGATGCCTTGGGTAAGCCGTCCCATAATGTCATCCAAAAGACGGGCGTAATAATCATTATCCGATACACCCAGGTCCTTGATGAGAGCCTGAAAATATTCATTGCGGCCATCATCGGTATTGTTGATGTGATCCATGTATGCATCGATTTGGCGGTACTGCTGGGCACCGCCGATGACTGCACCGAGGGTGCCGCTTAAATCAAAAGCGTCCGCCAAATGGGGAGAAACGGAAAAGGTGAAAATGCCACCCAATATTCCGGCGGTGATCATGAATGAAAGTGAAGTTTTTTTCATGGCGGCCTCCTGCGTGAAAATGGAAGGATAATTTAAGTATAAATCATTATTCTTATATTCATTTTACTATTAGAAAATGTGGAAAGTAAAGATGGAGCTGTAAGTAAATCCATTTCTATCTGATTTAGGGAAAGTAAGGTATTTAATATGTTTTGGAAGAAAGATGAAATGGATTTCATTTTGCCATTTCAGAAAATTATTGATGGTGATATAATGAGCTTTAAGTTTTTAATAAATTAATTTGTTTTATACCTTATTATAAGATAGGATGACGGAGGAGAAAGATCATGAATGAAAAAATAGTCAAGGCGCTGGGAAGCGTTGCGGCAGTTGCAGCGATTGTTATGTATGTTTCCTATATCCCGCAAATTATAGGCAATCTGCATGGAAACAGGGGCGATTATATACAACCGCTTGCGGCTGCGATCAACTGCATATTATGGGTTGGTTATGGCTTACTGAAAAAAGAAAGGGACTGGCCTATTGCTATCGCCAATTTCCCCGGCGTGATATTTGGATTGATGGCTTTTCTGACGGCGTTGATTCCTTTCTGAAAAGGAACAGGTTGGAAGATCCTGTAATTAAAGGAAAGAAAGATAATAAAAGGCTTGACAGAAGGAAATGGCCGTGCTAAAGTAATG
>ULMX01006086.1_pt1 | contig 28387 bp, 10 predicted proteins | sample 1951771 | NCBI WGS metagenome assembly ULMX01 (sample SAMEA4835562, study PRJEB28245) | human gut metagenome | biome: gut microbiome; material: fecal sample | place: Denmark | collected 2008 | reverse complement strand
AGCCAATGAAATTCATGACCTGCCCATTATCGGGTGCGCCATTACTGATTTTGAAACGGCGAAACTGGTAAAATCGAACAGCCGGCCGGAAACGAACGTGACCGGCGTCAATGACCGCGGCCCTGTGGAGAAGCAGGTGGATATGGGACTTAAGTTCCTTCCCGCGGCGAAACGTCTTGGACTGATTTATTCCTCCAGCGAAGTGAACAGCCAGATCCAGGCAGACCAGGCGAAAGCCCATGCGGCGTCCCTCGGCCTTACTGTGGTGGAACGGACCGTTTCTTCCGTTAATGATATTCAGCAGGCAGCGGAATCCATGGTAGGGCAGGTGGATTTCATCTATGTTCCCACGGATAACGTGATCGCTTCTTCCATTCCCACTTTGGTCAAGGTGACGGATCCCGCGAAGATTCCCGTATTCGTAGGTGCGGACAGCATGGCGAAAGACGGCGCGCTCGGCTCGCTCTCCGTAGATTTCTACAAGTCTGGTGTACAGGCAGGACACATGGCGGCGGATGTGCTTGACGGGAAAATCAAAACACAGGATACTGCCGTAGAGGATCCTGAAGTGCTGGAAGTCATCATCAATAAGAAATCGGCGGAAACTTTGGGGCTTGCGATTCCTGAAGAATATAAGAATGCGAAGATGGTGGGATAAAAAAAGCGGGATAGGAAAATAAAAAGCAGATACGATATGCGGAATGATCAATCCGGCATAAAGCATTTTCTGTCCCATGTTACAAAGATTTGGTATTTCAAAAAATTTTACAGACCGATGATTAAAAGAGAGTTGTGAATGATTTCTTGTTCCCACAGCTCTTTTTTGATGAATGTATGAACATTGGGAATAAGGAATTGAAACCGAAGAATACAGCTTGGTTTTCAAAATCGGGAATCTTATATTCTGTTATACAGCACATTCAAGTACAATAGCGGTGTTGTATAAAACTTGATTTTGATTACAGATCCTTACTATTAAGGAATAAATAAATTATGTATTGTCACCAAGTGATAGAAATATTAGCTGTATATTGTAAAAAATATGGCATAGTGATATTATAAAAGTGGGTATTCTTAAAGCAAATGGGTTTAAACATTAAGAATTTAACCCTTATATCCTGCATGTAGGAATCACACAAAATTATATAAGGAAAGCAGTCGTGGGGAATCCGGTTAGAATCCGGAACTGTCCCGCAACTGTAGAGGGAGTTTTGCGGCTGCAAGCCTTTCACAGAGGGGCCGCAGGATGAGGAACTGAGTCAGAGTGCCACCTGCTTTCTATGAGATTGGCGTAACTTGCGAGGCATGAGTTAATGCATAGGAAGCTGGTGCTGTATTTTTGGTATGGCAGAAGTCTTCTATGTATCTTTCTTATGTCTCGTTTTATAAATTTATGGTATGAGCGTACCATAAGTTAAAAATTAAAAATAAATTTTTTGTGTGCGGGGAAATGCCGCGGAAGCGGCGCATATCTGTTTTATATTCTTTTAGTTATGAGGAGAATCAGGATGAAGAAGACATTGGTAATGGCGGCTGCAGCAGTTTTAACCGGAAGCATGGCATACCCTTCGCTGGCAGAGGAGTATGTTTTTGAGATGGCGCCCGTTGTTGTCACAGCGAATCGCATGAATGAAAATTTGGTGGATGCCAGGGCCGATATCAGTGTAGTTACGAGCCGGCAGATTGAAAAACTCCATCTGAATACCGTGGAAGATGCGCTGCGTACAGTTCCGGGGACACAGTATCTGAATTATGGCGGAAATGGATTGAATGCCAATTTAAGCGGGATCCGGATTAATGGAAGCAAGGATATTATACTGCTTGTGGACGGCGTACGTGTAACCGATTTCAACGGCGCGAATAATTCAGGGTATATGTATTCTTCTCTGCTGAATAATATGGACAATGTCGAACGTATCGAAGTGCTGCGCGGCAGTGCCGGCGCGTTGTATGGAAGTGGCGCCAAAGGCGGTGTGATCAATATCATCACCAAGAATCCCGGGGAAAAGAAAACGACCGTGGATATAGCCAGAGGAACCGGCGGACGGGAAATATATAAGCTGACCACTATGGGGAGAGTAGGGAAGTTTTCCTACATGGCCTATTATGACAAACTGCTGATAGGTGATACCAAATCCGGTGACGGAAGGCTATGGCCCGGGCACACCCATACCTTATCGGACGGAGTGAAATTTGCTTATGATTTTACTGATAAACATTCTCTTTCCTTAAGTTATGACAAAATGAAGTCAAGATATAGAGGATATGATTTTGTGTATTCAAACCGGTATCATGGCGATTATAAGTCCGATATGCTGACTCTGCAGGATAAGATATCCATCGGGAAGCATTGGGATAACCAGTTTACTTACCGCCGGAATAAAGTAAAGACAAATTATTTTCAGGATTATGACATGAATGCGCAGTCCAATTGGGGGATAAGCAGCGACTATACTTATGACATCATCGGCGAGCAGGTGAGCTTCCATGATGAATGGAACCGACTGACTTTTGGTGTGGATTATTCAAAGGGAAGGGACAATGTTCTTCGGGCGGCAGGATTTGACGTAAATGGGAATCCGGTCAAAACGAACCACTGGTATGAAAATTATTCTTTTTATATACAGGAAGATTGGAATTTCCTGCCCCGGTGGTCTCTTTCCGGAGGCCTGCGGCATGACCGCCCTGAGACAGATCAATACACTGCCGATTTTTCCAGTCATACATCCAAAAGCTATCGTTTGAGCTATGAAATTACACCTAAGGATACAGTGTATGCGGGACGCAATGATTTCTACATTCTGCCGGGGCTTGATGTTCTTTATATTCCCCAGTATGGAAATGCCAAGGTCAGACCTGCTTATGGATATACGGATACCGTCGGCTACAGCCATGTATTCAGCGATAAGACCATGTTTACCTTTAACTGGTTCAGAACAAAAGATGAACAATCTATCGGATATGATACTTCATCAAAAAAATATAAAAACTTTAATCAGGGTGTTTCAAGAGGATGGAATGCCCAGCTGATTTCGCAGATCGGGAGTAAATGGAGCGCCAATGTAGGATGGGCGCATTTGTACTCCAATGTTCCCGGGGATAATTTTTCTCTCGGATATTCGCCGAAAGATAAACTTACTTTTGACATGATCTATCACAATAAGAAGTTCACCGGAGGTCTGGACGGATTCTATTTTATCCGGAGAAAGAACCCGGTAAACAGTGATTTGAAAGGGTGGCCGAACGATAAATACGGAATTTATAATTTGAGCTTTAATTATGAACCGAGAAAAGATTTTAATTTCTATCTGAAAATCAATAATATTTTCGATAAACTTTGGGCGGAGCATACAGATGTCATCTGGAGCGACCATACGCCGGGAACATGGTATTCCATGCCAGGGCGCACATGGCTGTTCGGCGTGAAGATGGAAGTGTAAGGCATAGATCGTTGTAGTGGAGAAAAGGCGGGATAATGATGAAATATGTGTATGGCAGAAAAAAGTGGCTGGCAGCCGGTATAGCAGCATTGCTTATTAGCGGCACCGGAGCAGTTTCGGATGTGCTGGCGGCGCCGGTTTATACTTCCGGAATCACGACCAAGGCAAAAAAAGATAAGGCAACTTTCGGAAGTGCCTATAAAGTGGAAAACGGTGTTAATAAGTATAACTTGGAAGACGGATCAAAAATCAGTATCCACGGCACTTATCACGCTGAGGGTATTACGCCGGGGAAAGGAACGACATCCGTTGTCACCGTGGGTGACGGGACAGGAACGCTGTCCATTGATACTTCCAGCAGCGAAGCAGGAAATTCGCAGGGGGCGGGGATTCTCGCATCTGACGGGAGCCGGCTGACCATAAACGGGAACCTGCAGATTAAGACTTACGGAGGCAGCTGTTTTGCCGACGGTATTTACATGATGCGTGCCGGCACCGGTACGGGGGCCAAAGCGAACATTACTGTCAATGGCAACGTATATATAGGGGATCCAGCAGCCGTTGGAGAACCTCCGGATTCCTCTTCCCGGGACGCGAAATGGGGAGTCAATGCGGCGGAAATACATGGCGGTTACGGGCCGGACGGCCATGTTCCGGGATGGGCGGATGAATATACCGGTGCCCGCTGGCAGCCGACCGGGGTCGATGTGGATATGTCGGACGGCAGCTCCATTGATCTCAACGGCGATGTGTACTTGGCTGTCCGCGGAGCTGCCATGAAGACAGATCCTTATTATAAATCTGCCGGCATGGATGACTATGATATCGCCGTTATTAATGCCAATAAGGGGAATGTGACCATAGTGACGCCATCAAGCACGGGAGAAAGTTTTTATTCCCTTGCCAGTTACGGCGGCACTATCAATGTGAATATGGCAGGAGCGGATGCGGCTTCCCATAAAGTGAATATCAAGGGGAATATCATTGCCATGCGGGATGATAAAGACCACAACGGACAGCCTTACTTTTTCCAGAACGGCCGTATCAATCTGGCTTTGGCAAACAGTGATTCCCAATGGATCGGTGTGGTGGACAACAGCGGATCTGATCAGGCAGGAGAAGTAAATCTCTGGCTGCAGAATGGAGCCGTATGGAAACACAGCTCTCCATCGCGGACCAATGGGCTTCAGGTAGAAAAAATGCCCCAACCGAGCGTATTCCACTATGGGAAATATGACGGAGTATCCCATGTGAACCAGTTGGTGGGCGGAAACTCCGCCGATAAGGCAGGCATCATTTATCCTGAAGAAGTATCGGAAATCCACGTGACGAATTATAGCGGACATGTCAAAGTTATTTATACTCACGAGGGAGATGGCAGTACGACCGCATCTTACCGCGGAGGTGATTTCCGGATAAAGAAAGCAGCTGCCGGTTCGGGAATTGTGGTATCCACTAATAACGCAGGTATTGATATGAATAATGATGATGCTGTATGGAAAGCATTGAACGCGGTGGCGGGGAAGATATATTATGAGGGATCCGTGGACGGCGAGAGTAATCTGGCGGGTAAGGCAGAAATCGCGGAAGGGCTGACCGCGTCATCAGCATCTGCCAAATTAGCGGATATGAAGTATAAGAAAGACAACCACGGGCAGGGATATGTAGAAAAAGGATCAGCACCGAACCCGAATCCGAATCCAAACCCGAATCCGAATCCAAACCCGAATCCGAATCCGAATCCGAACCCGAATCCGAATCCGAATCCGAATCCGAACCCACCGACACCGCCGGTTCCACCGATTGTCCATGGGGATAATGAGACGGCGCTGATGAAAGGCGGACGCAGCGTATTGACCGGTTCCTCTTTGGAGTGGAGAGATAACGCTATGCAGGGAATGCTCCGTTTGGACATGCTCCGCTATCGAAACGGCATGGAAGGCGCATGGGGACGGGTTTATGGCGGAAGATGGAAGTATGATGGAAACGATATCGGGATAAAAGAAAACTATTGGGCAGGCGAAGCCGGGTATGACCGCCGTTACCCCAATAACTGGCGTGCCGGCATATCTCTGGATTACAGGGATGGAAAGGGCAAATATGATTTTGGCGGCAGAGGCGACAGCAAATTATATGCCCTTTCGCTCTACGGTTCAAAAGATCTCGGCCGGGGAGCCTTTGTGGATATGATCGTCAAAGGCGGGTATATAAAGAATGAATTTACCCTGTATGACAGAGGGGGGAATCAGTTTACCGGATCATCTGCTGCCAGAGGTTACAGCGTGGCAGGGAGATATGGAAAGCGTTTCGGTATGGGAGATTTCTACTGGCAGCCGCAGATCCAGTTTACTTGGGCGCATTTGGAGCCTGATGAATACGATGTTTCCAATAAAAATGCCGTCATGACAGTAAAGGGGCAATCTTTTGACAGTTATGTGGCGAGAGCAGGCGTTGAAGCGGGACGTGCCGGTTCTTTCGGAGATTTATACATGAGGGCGGACATTGCCCATGAATTCGGCGGCAGGATTAAAGCATCCTATTACGCTGCTGACGGAGGCACCAAGGAAACCAGCTATGACTTGAAAGACACTTGGGCGGAACTGACAATAGGCGGCACATATAATCTGTCACCTGTAAGTCGTATTTATATAGATGTGACAAGGGGATTTGGTGGAGACTGGAAACGGGAGTGGCAGCTGAATGCCGGTTTCCGGTGCGAGTTCTGAGAAAGGCGGTGCGGAAATAGTATGGCAGAACGGCAGGCATCATAACGGTTCCGGCCGGAGATAATCCTCTATGGCAGAGAAGCGGGGATAGAAGCAGTGCATATATTTCATATTTTCTGATGAATGGAAAAACGGAGGAGCAGGTTATGAAAGAGTATTCAAAATGGAAATCGGGGAAACGGTTTCTGACGGCGGCAGTTACGTTGTCATTACTTGGCAGTCTTGGTTTGTATCATGATGTTCGTGCTGATTTCTTAGAAGACATGGAAAAGAAGTATCCTGATGCGATACAGCTTACAAATGGTATTACCGGGGAGAAAGATAAAGATGACATTTATGTAAATCGAAAGATTTTAAAGGATAATGGGGAAAATTATCTGTTTACTACAGATGCAATAATTAATACCGCTAATGGTATAAAGATAGGAGATTTAAGCCATCCTGTAAATATTGATGCATCGGGACAGACTTTAATTTTTAATGCGGAAAGAAATAATAAGAAATTAGAGCTTCATGCGATTGAGATAGAGTCATTGCAGGGGACTACGATTACTGCAAAAAAGATATTTATTAATGCAGGGAATACGAAAAGTCGCGCTGAAGGAATCCGTGTAGGCGGACAGAACGGAACGAATAAGGATACGCCGTACAAGCTGACGATTAATGGGGATATGGATATCAGGGCTCATGGCGCTAATTACGGCCTGGGCATGTATCTGTGCGGCAATGCGGAAACCACTGTCAATGGGAACGTAACCATGAATACCCATGATGAAAAGAACCCCTGGGCGGTCTATGTGGAAGATGACGGCGGTTTCAGCTATTATGGCGGCTCTGCCATCTATGCCGGAAATAATTACACACTCCAGATGGGACCGAAGCTGACCGTTAACGGACTGGTGGATCTGAAGGTGAATGCCAACGGCGTATTTGCCAATGGCGGCCATTCGGATATTTATTTCAAGGGCGGAAATATAGAAATCAATAAAGATAATACCAAGGGGTATTACGCACTGCTGGCGGAGTGCGCCACCACCACGATGAATATGGAGCGGGACGAAAATAAGGTGCCTGTCAGAGCCGGTAATTCCAAAGTTACGATCAAAGGAAATGTAGGCGCATCTGCCGGCGCGATCAATGTGAATGAGCCGGAGCCTTATACCCGCGTCAATCTGGGGCTGGCTACGCCCGATTCCAGCTGGACGGGGGTCGCATACAATGCGTTTAAAGATGAAGGCAATGACGCCGGTGGCAAGAAATTTTTTGGGGAAATTAATCTGTGGCTGCAGAACGGCGCTTCCTGGACGAATGAGGCCTGGGGCGAACCGCCTGATGCTTATTTCGGAGAGGATTTTTCGGAAAGCCATTTGAAACGGCTGGTCGGCGGGGAAAGCGCCGATAAGGCGGGACATATTTTCCAGAAACCCGGAGAGGATGAAGACAGCGAAGGCATCAATATCCGCGTAGACGATTATAAGGGATTCACCAATATATACTATGGTCATAAAGAAGAGAAACCCACGGATATCCTCGGCGGGACTTTTACCGTGACTAAAGCGCAGCCCGGATCGGGAATCAATCTGATTACCGACAGCAAGGGACTGAATGTGGATTCATCCAAAGCAGCAGATAAGAATCTGGCCAGCGAGACGCTGAACGCGCTGGCGAATAAGCTGTTTTATACTGCGTATAAAAATGGGGAAACCAATCTTGCCGGTAAAGTGGAAATTGCCGAGGGGCTGACGGCTTCCAGCCTGTCCAAACGTATGGAAGATGTGACTTTCAAAAAAGAAGACGGACAGGGGCAGTATCTCTATACACCGGCGCAAGATGAGATTGTCGGGCCAATTACCGGGCCGGAAAAAGAAACGGCTGACCGCAATGCAAAAGGCACTGCGCCGAATGCAAAGCAGGGAAATGTGGTCAGCGGTATGTACAATGAGTCCACACCTACGACGAAGACCAATCCGATGATTGTGTATATGAATGGATTCAATTTAAATGTGGCGGCAGAAAGCGACAATAAGATTGCTGATGCCGTTTATGTGGGAAATAATGATTATATTACTGTAAAAAATGATGCGGGAAAGAAAATCGGCATCACTTCCACCAATACAAATACCCGTGCTGCCAACGGCATTTTCCTTGAGGGGAATTCCCATCTGAATATAACGGGACCGGTGGAGATTGCCAAGGTGCATACCAAAGGCAGTTCCGCCGCAGGTATTGCGTTCCAGGGCAGCGGAAGTGAAGCGGTGATTGACGGTTCCCTTACCATTTCAAATGTGGACGGTGATAAAGCGGAGAAGCAGGGACGGTATATCGGCGTATCCGGGATCCGGATGACCGGCGATAATACTTCCATGACCGTTACGGGACCGGTGAATATTTCCGGTTTTAAAGGATCGGCATTGCATACTGCGGGCGCGGACAGTGTAATTTCTGTCGGCGGCGGTACTATTTCTACAGCAGCGGATGCGGATAAATCCCATAATTTCTATGCGGCCCGTGTGGAAAAAGGAACGGTCAATATCAACATGAAAAATGGTGCGCCAGGAAGCGCAAGAACCAATATTATCGGGGATATGTATGTTACAGGGCAGTATGGAAAGAAAGTTATTGAGTACAGCGGAGGCCAGCTGGCAGATTGGCAGCACAGAGGAAATCTTCATGTGGCGCTGACAGATAAGGATTCGTCCTGGACCGGTGTGGCAGCGTATGAACAGTACAATGATAATTACGGCAGCGGCGGGAATACGATGCATGATATCGGGAATTTTGATCTGTATCTGCAAAACGGGGCCACCTGGACGAATGAGCAGCAGTCTCATGTGACTACTACGACGCTTGCCGGTAAGAATCCTGTCTATAACGGCAGCTATTTAATGAAGCTTCATGGCGGCAGTGACGCAGTGCATAAAGGGTATATTTATCAGAAAGACAGCAAGCCCATTACTGTAGATAATTACAGCGGACACACTCTTGTTTTCTATGACCATACTGGAGACGGTTCTGCCGCTGAAAATTACAGCGCCGGTGATTTCAGAATCAAGACAGCGGAAGAAGGATCTTCCATCACGCTGCGCACAGGTGCAGGCGGAATCAATACGGCCGATAAAACGGCGGCGGGAAAAGCGCTGAACAGTTTAGCAAATAAGCTCTACTATATGTCTTATGCGCAAGGTGACACAAAGCTGAAAGGCACTGTGGAAATTGCGGAAGGGTTGACTTCCTCTTCTGTTTCAGCAAGTGGGGATATTGCTTTCAGGACAGATACGGCTGCTGACAAGAACGGACAGGGCACCTATGTATATGAACCGGAAGAGCCTTTGGACGGGCCGATCATCAAAGACAGACTGCTGAAAGGCGAAACTACGGTCACTGCTGATGACACCCATGCTGAAGATGGATATGTCAGTGCAGCTTACAACGGCGATGATTCAATCACCGTGGACATGGCAAATCATGGACTCCGTCTGGAAGCGGCTTCTTCCGCATCTGCAAAGGCGGCGGCTGTCCGTGTCGGAAAAGGGACGGACGGCAACAAGAAGAGCATCAGTTTCATCAATATGGAGAAAAACAAACCGCTGGTTATTTCTGCAGATCAGACGAATGGAAGAGAAGCTACAGGTATTTATGTTTCCGAGAACGGTAAGCTTTCCGTCGCCGGGGATGTAGTGATTGATAAGGTGTCTACTTCAGGCAGAATGGCGTACGGCGTGGCAAACCGCGGACCTAATGCGGAACTTATCATTAAAGGCGGGCTGAAAATAGCCGGTACAGGTGCCGATGAATGGAGAACGGTAAAAGCTGCCAAGGATACAACGGGTATATCGGTAACTGCCATTGCCAATATCGGGAATAATGCCAAATTAACTATTGAAGGGCCGCTGGACGTAAAAATTCAGGGGACTGCCATCAATTCTACCGCTAAAGGCGGCGTTATGCGCCTTGGCAGCGGCAGGATTCTGACGCCTATGGATGAACATGCCCAGGGGAATTCAAAGCTTGTTAAGGGCGTGAACGGTACTGTTTTCATTAATATGAATGAGGACGGAACGGCTGCCAAAGCTGAAGACACTGTGCTTCAGGGAAATATTTACACCGAAAGAAGATCAGGGTCTAAGGCCGTTGTAAATGTAGGGCTGGCAAGCAAGAATTCTTCATGGACAGGTGTAACCGATTATAACAGGAGTTTTTCCAGCGATGCCGGCGAGGTCAATCTGTATCTGAGCCATGATGCGGTTTGGAATAATAAGAAGACTGCTTCCGTGACGGGCTCTTACATGGGCAGCCATATAGATTATTTCAAAGGCGGCAGTGATGCGGCCCACGCGGGTATTATCAGACAGAACGACGACAGGGACATCAATATAGATCATTACAGCGGTCATGCAATCCTTGTCTATGACCATAAAGCGGAAAAGCCAAAAGAGATGATTGGCGGCAGGACGCTGATAAAAAAAGCGGAACCGGGATCTGTTGTCAGAATGGTAACCGGGAACGGCGGTCTGAATACCAATTCCAACAAGGCGGCCGATAAGAATCTGGTCAGTGAAACTCTGAACGCTTTGGCGAATAAGCTTTACTATACCGGTTATAACAATGCGGCAATCAAAGATAATCTGAAAGGTACCGTAGAAATTGCGGAAGGCCTGACGGCAAGTTCCGCATCGGTTGCCATCGTATCGGGAAATATGAGCTTCCAGGATGTCACGGGCAGAGGTGAATATAAATTTACCCCCGCAGAAGATGACCCTCATGGACAGACTACGTCTGATTTCGGTACCCCTATCACCGGAGAAGCCGATAAGGATCAGGAGTATGTCAAAGCCAATGTGCTGAAAGATGACGTGTATACTTTTACCAATGCGGTGAATACGGTCACTGTCGATGACGGAGATACCACGACAGAAGATCTTGGCTACCATAAGGCTGTGGCCGCCGTGGTGGGGATCAATAAGGATATTACGATTCATGCGGCAGATAAGAGTCTGAAACTGAATGCGGAGAATAAGACAGAACGCAACAGTGCTGTAGGCATGTACACGAAGAAAAAGATTGACGCTGTGGCAAAAGATATTTCCATCGATACCAAATCTTCTGTGGGTGATGTATACGGTATATATATCCATGAAGGCGGAAAGGCAGACATTGCCGGCAATGTGTCTATCCTGGCCAAACAGGGCGGAGACGGTTTTGCGAATGGAATCAAACTGTATAACGGCGGTTCCGCGCTGACCATTAACGGTAACCTGGCTATGAAAGGCACGGGAAGCGGAAATGATGCCTATGGTGTTTCTGCGGCTCAAAAGGGCGGGTATGGCAGCATAAAGACATATCTGGCAACAGGTATCAATATCTATGATAAAGACGGTGCTTCGTTCACCTTAAACGGCAACGTGGATATGGCGGTCAAAGGTGTCGGCGTAGATATGCGCGGCAGTGAGAAAAATACGGTAACCATTGCCGGAGGCACAATCCTTACGCCGGATGACAGGGAGGAAGCCAGCTATATAGCTGTGGCTGCTACTTCAGGTACCTTTACCATGGGGATGAATGATGCGAAAACAGGATCCAATGGAAAGGATGTCATTGTGCAGGGCACAATTTCTTTAGGAGCTGGGGGAACTGTTAATCTGGGTCTGGGCAGCAGTAAATCCCGGTGGACAGGTGTCTCTGATAATGAAGACGAGCGTCCTGTGAATCTGTATCTGTCGGACGGAGGAATATGGGAAAACCGACAGACGGCGAAAGACCAGTATGGTTTGTTTGCAGGCAGCCGCGTGACAAAAGTGGCAGGAGGCACCACGCCGGCTAAGGCAGGTGTAATTGCCCAGAAAGACAGTAATCCCATTACTATTGATCATTACAGCGGACACACTATTCTTGTTTATGATCACGAGGCATCGTCTCCTGCAACAATGATCGGCGGAGATACGATAATTGCTAATGCGGAAGCCGGTTCCGGTATTACGATGCGTACCAACAGCAGGGGATTGGATACAAATTCTGGCAAGGCAAAAGATAAGAATTTGGTAAATGCCACCCTTAATGCACTGGCGAATAAACTGTTTTATACTGCGTATAAAAATGGAGAAACCAATCTTACGGGTAAAGTAGAAATTGCTGAAGGATTGACAACATCCGCCGTGGCAAAGAAGACAGGCAATATATCTTTCAAGAACGGGACCGGTCAGGGTGAGTACATCTATACGCCCGAAGAAGATCCGAGCGGTGACATTATTGATGCAAATGGTCCGATTACTTTCGATTATAAGAAGGATTCCAAGGTATTCGGCAGATCTGTCAGTCAGATAGGCGGAAATAGCAAGAACCTGGCTTATAACTTTGCAGGAAAGACAGTCAATATTACCACCGGCGGCAGTGATTGGGCGCCGATAGGAATGACGCCGAATGTAAAAGCGGTTATTAACGCGAAACAGTTGAACCTGAAGACACCGGAAGCCGGTATGATGGGAACTTATGGAATCTATCTGGAAGACGGAGATGATATTACTGTCAATTCCGATGTGAATATGACCGTCAACGGCGGTGCATATATGGTAGATGGTATTTTTATGGGGCATATGGGGGCGGCAGAAGCGGCAAAGACCAAACTGACCATCAATGGCAATGTCACCATGCGCGGTACCGGAAATGACCAGTCTTCCGATGATTTCTGGGGTATTAAGGGTACCGGAGAAGACGGCGGCTATCCTACCTATATGGGAAGCCGCTGGGCGCCGGAAGGAATTTATCTTGGCAAAGAAGGTGGCAGTTCCATCACGATCAACGGCAATGTAGATATGGCAGTCAAAGGGAACGGCGCGGTAACGGATGCTTATTATAAAGTCGCAGGGCAGAATTCATTGGATAATGTTCTTACCTTGAATGGCGATGTCAATATTATCACGCCGAAGAGTAGAGAACGGGGATTCCTGGCATTGGGTGCTTTTGGCGGTACTGTTAATGTGAATGTAAAGACTGAAACGGATGCCGGCGGCAAAGTCAAAGTGACCGGAGCCTCCGACCATAAAGTGAATCTGGTGGGGAATCTCTATGCATCGAAAGATGATGGAAATGGAGATAATACATACTATTTCCGTGATGGTGCCATTAATCTGGGGTTGACGACGTCTGATTCCACCTGGAGCGGTGTTGTATCGAATACGAATAAAAATACGCCTACCGGAAAATCACAGCAGGGAGATATCAACCTGTGGCTCCAGAATGGTGCGACCTGGAATCATGAAGCGGTTTCCCGCGCCGATGCCGTTTATGCGGCAGGAAATAACGGGAAAACGACGCTTCCGAGTCCGTCAAACGGATTGTACGGGGCTTATGACGGTATTTCTCATCTGACAACCCTGACCGGCGGAAAAGACGCGGATCATGCGGGGCTCATCGCTATGAAGGACAAGGCAGATGTGGAAGTCGGCACATACAGCGGTTTCAGCCGCATTTACTATAACCATGAAAATAGCACGCCAAAACAAATGATCGGCGGCGATTTCAAGGTATCCAAGGCATTGGATGGTTCCCGTATTACATTGATGACGGGGAGCAACGGATTGGATACGTCTTCAACTAAAGCGGCGGATAAGAATCTGGTCAGTGAAACTTTGAATGCTCTGGCAGGAAAGCTCTATTACTTGGCAAAGGATGGAAAACTTTCTGCCAAGGCAGCTTTGGCGGAAGGGCTGACTGCATCGGAAGCTTCTCTTGATTTGAAGAATGTGACGTTCAAGGAATCCAATGGTCAGGGGCAGTACCTCTATACACCGGCTTCGGATATTCCTGAAGAACAGACAGAAACAGCATTTACCGATACTATCACCGGCGTAAAGGCGAAGGACATGAAATATGTCAATACCGGTGTGCGTAAAGAAGACGGTACATACAAATTTACAAAGGATTCTGAAATTACTGTTGCCGCAGGCGGACCTGCAGTAAAAGTAGAAGAAGATGTCATTATCCGGGCTGATGGAAAAACGCTGAAAATGAAGACGGTGGAAGGCAGCGGTACAGTCTACGGAATCAACCAGTCTACTGCGAAGAAAGCAGAAATCACCGCGAAGAACCTGGATGTAGAAGTGACAAGCACATCCCGTGCTGAAGGCATCCATATGGCAAACAGCAATGCAGCTATTCGGCCCGAAATGACGATTAATGGAAATGTCAATCTGAAAGTAAGCGGAACAGCCAATACGCTGGGTGCTTATATCCAGGGAAACAGCAGATTGACAGTTAATGGAAATGTGACAGCCGATGTGGACGGACACAATGGCGGCTTTAGTTATTATGGGGCAACCGGACTATACTCCACCAGTAATATGGGGCCCAATTCTATGGGAGCTGATATCACAGTCAACGGAAATGTAGACCTGAAAGGCAAAGCCCATGGTATTTTTGCCAATGCCGGCGGCAGCAAAGTGACAGTCAACGGCGGCGGCAGCATTGAAGTGGACAAGGCATCGACAAATCCCTATGCGGCTATCCGTGCAGAAGACGGTATTGTCAACATGAATGTCAAGCTTGACAGCAGCGGAAATGCCGTAGGAAGCCTTGACAAGAAAGTCAATATTAAGGGAAATCTGGCGGTAACGACCGGTGCGGTTAATGCTGTGGATAAGAGAGGCACTTTGTCACAGATTAATCTGGGACTGACGACAGCCGACTCGACACTTCACGGCGTTGTGTATAATGCATTCCCCGATGAAGGGAAGAAAGCAGGAGAGTTGACCTTCAAAGGCGAAGCCAATCTGTTCCTTGCCAACGGTGCCGCATGGACGAATGAAAAGTATGGTGATACCGGAACATCCTGGGGCGGCAAAAACTTCGAAGGCAGCCATCTGACAAAGCTTGCCGGCGGAGCAAGTGCAGCCAAGGCAGGACAGATCTTCCAGAAAGACACAGGCAATATCACCGTAGATGACTATAGCGGTTACACGGATGTATATTATGCGCACGAAGAAACGGCGCCGAAAACCATGATCGGCGGAGATTTCATTATACGGAAAGCGGCGTCCGGTTCCGGCATTTCCCTCATTACGGATAATAAAGGGCTGAATACATCCTCTGAGGCATCTGCAGATAAGAATCTGGTCAGCGAAACGCTGAACGCTCTTGCGAACAAACTCTTCTATAAGGCATATGCAGATGGAGAACACAATCTGACCGGTTTTGTAAAAATTGCGGAAGGGCTGACCAGTTCTGAAGCGGTTCTCAAAACAGGGAATATTACCTTTAAGAAGGATAACGGTCAGGGGCAGTATCTCTATGAAACCTCTTATCCGAATGAACAGATCACAGATCCGATTAATAAGACTATCGACGGCAGTGCCGCTTCTGAACAGGCCTACAAAGAAGCCGGCGTTTATAAATCGGATACAGATACCTATCAATTTACAAAGAATCCGGCTACCATCAACGGAGATTCCGGTGCGGCTGTCGATGCAGGCACGAAGGATATCCATGTGAACAGCGGAGCAAATACGCTGAATCTCAATGGCGGAAATACCGGCGTCGGTGTCAAAGCGGAAGGCGGAAAAACCGCTGATATTAAAGGCAACGCGAATATTACAGGACAGACTGGTGTGCTTGCTGACGGTGCGGGAAGTAAAGTACTCCTTTCCGGAAATTCTAATATTACTGCCGGAGGAGATGGCATCGTAGCCTCTGGAGGCAGCATCGTGGAAGCAGCAGGTACAACCAATGTGACGGCAGGAGCCGGCGGTAAAGCTGTTCGTGCGGGCGGCGGATCTTCAGTAAGTCTTCAGGATGGCAAACTGAAAGGAGATGTGGAAGCCGATAACGGTACAGTTTCCCTCCATGGTGCGGAAACAGAAGGCAATGCTACTGCAGCGGCGGGAGGCAGTATCAATCTGACCGGAGGCAGCGTGGCAGGACAGGTAACGGCCAAAGATGGAAACAGCCAAGCCATCGTCAAAAATGCTACGGTGAAGGATCTTATCGGATCCCATGACGGTACGGCATCTATAACCGGCGGCATAGTCACCGGAACCGTATCAGCTGATGACGGTACTGTTAAAGCGGAGAATACAAAAGTAAATGAATCCGTTAATGCTAAAAACGGCGGTACCGTGGAATTAAAACAAGGCAGTGCAGGCAGTCTTGCCTCAGAAGGTGGACGGATTACTGCAAACGGGACAGCCGTGAAAGGTGATGCTTCTGCCAATGCGGGCGGAACGGTAGAAATGACCGGCGGCAGCGTAGACGGTGCGGCGACAGCGGATAATGGAACGATTGAAACAGAAAATACGGATGTTGCAAATGGCGCATCTGCGCTTAACGGCGGAAAACTTAAACTGAGAAATGGAACCGTTTCCGGCGGGATCAAAACGGATGCCGCGTCTGCATCTGATGTTGTTATGGATCGGGCCGGAGCATCCTTGCAAGGCGATGTATCCGGTGAAGGCAAGACGAACGTAACTCTTTCTAATGGCGGAAACTGGAAAGGAAACAGCGCCGGCAGCGGAGAAACGAAAGTTAAAGTAGAAAGCGGCGGTACCTGGACAGGTGCCAGCATGAACGGTGATACGGATATCGATCTGGAAGGCAAATGGCAGCAGACCGGCAAGAGTAAGGTTCGCAAGCTTATTTCCAACAACGGCGTTCTTGATAAGACGGCTCCGGAAAGCGGAAATACGGATATAGGGCAGCTTAGTGGCAGCTTATCTCTCATTTATGCCCATGACAAAACGAATCCGACAAAGGTACTTGGCGGCGGCACTTTCATTGCGGCAGCGGATGCCGGTTCCACGGTGGACATGATTACCGATAATGCCGGACTGGATACAAATTCGGACAAAGCGGCTGATAAGAATAAAGTCAGCGAAGTGCTGAATGCGATGGCAGGCAAGCTGCAGTATACCGGATATCAAAATGGAGAAAGGAATCTGAAAGGCAAGCTGAGAATTGCCGAAGGTCTGACTTCCAGCAGTGCCGGTCTGAGAACAGAATCATTGAGCTTTAAGGGAGATGGACAGGGATACTTTGATTACACACCTGCCAAGCCGGATAAGCCGGAAATTGAAACCGGGGATTACGAAACTTCTATCATGAGCAGTACCAGAAGCGCTCTGACCTCCTCTATCCTTGTATGGCGGAATGACATGAATGATATGTATAAGCGCATGGGAGATCTCAGAATCGGTGCGGAAAGCGGTTTGTGGGCAAGAGCCTACGGCGGCCGGATCAGTTATGACGCCAACAATGCGTATATGAAGGACAGCTACTGGGCGGCCCAGGTGGGTATGGATAAACGTCTGGCATCAGGCTGGCATGTAGGCGGCGCTTTCGGATACACTGACGGCAGCGCAACATACAGATATGGTGGAAAAGGCGATCCGAAACTGTACACATTGGCGGCCTATGCAACCCGAGTGTCGGAAGATGGACAGTATGTGGATGTCATTGCGAAAGCAGGAAAACTTTCCAATAAGTTCACTGCCTACAACAAATACAGCGCACCGGCGCTCAGGAATTATGTAGAAGGCAAGTATGATACATACGGATATGGCATCAGTGCTGAGTATGGCAAAAAGATTCGTATGGGCAAAGGCTTTGTAACGCCGCAGGCGGAACTGACATGGAGCCGTCTGTCATCGGACAGCTTTGATGCAGCGGCGCCTACCGGTGAAAGCATGCGTGTCAGCCAGTCATCAGTCAACAGTTTAGTCGGACGCCTGGGTGTAGTTGCCGGAGTAGAAAGTAACAAAGGCAATTTCTATGCTAAGGCAAATCTGTTCCACGAATTTGACGGAGACGGCCATATCCTGTTCACTGAACCCGGAAAGACAGGCAAGCGCTCCTCGTTCAGCCTTAAGGATACCTGGGTGGAAATTGCACTGGGCGGCAACTACTATTTGAGCCCGAGAAGCATGATTTATGCAGATTTCACCAAGAGCTTTGGCGGAGATTACAAGGTAGACTGGAGAATCAATGCAGGAATTCGCTTCAGCTTCTGAGCATGATGTCAACTTCCAAAAGGGGAATGAAACAAGATTTTGTCATGAGAACTGAATAATAAAAAGAAAAAATAAAGGACTGCTTTCCTGGGGACAGGACGGCAGTCCTTTATACTTGGGAGATAATTAGATAAGTATGCGAAACAGAGCAAGTTAACATTGTATTTGAAAAGGATTTATAAAAAATAATTAAAATTACCAATTGGAATATCATTTATTGTTGATATGTGAAAAGTAATATAGTATAATTTACACGATGAGATTGGATGATCATTTGGAATTATGAGATGTAAATAGCTATTTCTTAATAAATAATGATTATCCAATAATTTAATACTATTATGAGGACAAAAGCTGAAGAGCTCATGTGGGGAATCCGGTGAGACTCCGGAACTGGCCCGCAACTGTATGGGGAATTGTGTCATAGTAAGTCTTTCACAGAGATATGACAGAATGAGGAACTAAGTCAGGGTGCCACTTTGTTTTCTGATTTTCTAATGACTTGCGAGGCATAAGGCTAGATGCATAAGAAAGCCGGATATGGGAAATCCGGTTCAGATTTAGAATTATGAAATCTGTGCATCTTTTTATTGTCTCGTTTTTTTGTTGCGTTTAATGGAGTGGATGAAAGGGAGTGCCGAGTATGGATAATTTGAAATACTTTTTGGAGTGAATCCAGTTCATGTGACACGGGTTTCATGACCGCGGCAAGCGGTTCAGATCCGGATGGGTATGTTTTAGAAGAGGATGAATTGCCTGCTGTCGGGCAAGGCTGGGGTGCTAATCGAGTATCCGGCAGAGAGTTTATGTTTGCAAAATCGGGAGGAATTATGAAACGGAATAAGGTAAGTAAATTACAGATGAGGCGGCTGGCTGCCGGTGTTACAATTGCGCTGCTGACGGGTACATGCCAGGTGATGGCAGATCAGTCTACAAATCCGATCAGTGAAAGTGAAGTATTTACTGCAGACCGTCTGGCACAGGTCGTTAATAAAAATAACATGCCTAAAGAAAGATTCAAATCCGTCGCAGCAGGTATTTTAGGATATACGCATGATAAGGCCTCAATTAAGACGATTAATATTGATATGGCGGGTCATGACCTGACGCTCGATTTGACGAAAGTTGCCGATTTGGGGGCTGATTATTCAGCATACGGGATCAAGGCGAATAATAAGACAACTATCGTGGTTGACAGCAATAAAACCAATCCGGGGAAAAACGGTACGATTACCATCAAGGCGAAAACGCTGTGGTCTCCCTCAGGAGACAGCGGCAGCAAGTATACTGCTGCACATGGTATCGCAGTGGGCAATTTTAGCCAGAGATTTAATAAAAAAGTAAGTGAAGACCTGGTGAAGACGACGATCAATGCTGATGTAGTGATTGAAGAATTGCGCGGCGGTTCTATCAAAACGACAGGCATTTCGTCTATGGACTGTTCTGATTTAGCGATTAATGGAAGATTCACAATCAAGCCGGGCGCAATTAGCCTTATGCAATGGAATCGGGGCGATCAGTCAAAAACTTATGGCATATATATGATTGGAAGCAATAATACTATTTCTATTACTTCAGCGGATATTGATGATTCAAAGAATGGGTCACTTTCTGACCTGATTAAAACGGACGAATCGCTTTGGGGCGGCAAAACAGAGAAGAATGTTCTTCGTATTGGCGGCGGTACGCTCAAAGTCAAAGAGAATCAGAAAGAACGGTATCTTATCAGCGCCGCGAAAGGATTCCGGACATTTATCAATGTGAATCAGGACGGAAGCGCAATCGGGACATCAAAAGCAGATTTGCAGGGGACGATTCGCATGGATGCTGGGTCAGAAGCTTATGTTGGTCTTACTGCCGGATCGAAATGGGTCGGCGGAACACAGGCAGATACAAAAGGAAAGGTGAATCTTTTTCTTTCAGAAGGTGGTGAATGGAACACGCTGAATGCGGGACAGGGCAGCCGTGTAACCAGGTTTGCCGGTGATGCAAAAGGCGGTGCAATTTATCAAAAAGATGCGGGACAGCTTGTAATTGAAAATTACAGCGGCGCGGGAAAAATCTATTACGCCCATGAGAATGCAGGAACAAAGGCAGAAGACTACAAGGCGGGAGACACCCATATCGGATCCGCGGCAGAAGGATCACGCATTACAGTAGTTACAGATAATAAAGGAATTGTTGATACAGATAAAGACCAAGTGTATAAGGCTTTAAATGCTTTGGCGGGAAAACTGTATTACGATGCTTATAAAAACGGAGAAAAGAAGCTGGCGGGACAGGCAGAGATAGCCGAAGGGCTGACGGCGTCATCTAAAACATTACAAATGAGAGACCTGCTGTTCAAAAAAGAAAACGGACAGGGGTATGTAGAAGATAAACCCGTACCGCCGGCAAATCTGGATGTAAGTGAACAGATTGTTGAAGATGGTCTGGGATCGGGGAATATGTATTGGATGAATAACGGGTATAAAGATGGTGAGGATGATGATCATCGTTATGTCCTGAAGTCCGATACCACGATCAAGGTTGATTTATCAAATCCCAAGACTCTGACATACGGGGGAAATCAAGGTGCCAATGTAGCAAATATCATATGGGGAGATCCGGATTATACAGCGGATGGCTTTATTGATATGAACGGACATAAGCTGACCTTGATTTCTGAGGCAAATCATTTAAGGCATTATGCGTCGGGAATTTTGTCACATGGCGGTGATCTGGAAATAAAGAACGCGGCAGGTATAGATATTGACATACATGGCGATAAAAATGCAAAGAGCGGTATTTATGTCTGGGGACAGGGCAGAAATGGAGCGAGCCTCACTATATCTAATGATAATCAAGCGGAACATGTTGTGAAGATACGTAATACGGCAGCGGAAAAAGACGCAGCTATACTTGTGGACGGCAGGAGCGTAAAGGATGGCGGAAGTGCAAAGCTTGTTATAAAAGGTTTGGTAGATGTTGAGAATGATGATGTCAGCGTAATTCAGGCAAATAAGGGCGATGTGTCAATCGGCGGCGGGAAAATAATAGCCAAAGGGGATAAGGCGTCCAGTTTGAAGATAAATAATGACGGTAAAATCCAGATCAACGGCAATTTGTCGGACAGAAATGTTCTTACGGCAGGAGCAGTCAAACATGATGTACAGATAGAAGGGAATGTACTTGCTCAGAAAGGAAGATTGGGACTGGTTCTGAATACGGACGGGTCCTACATAAAAGGGTTGATAGGAACAGATGCCGGAACAGCTGGTCAAACGTACATGATGCTTTCTGACGGAGCCTCCTGGTACCATGAAGGAAAAGGAGCCCGAACAGACAGCATTAAAGAAAGTAAAATCAAAAACCTTGAGGCTGATGGCGGCAACATTTACCAGAAAAATGAGAAACCGATAACCATTGAGAACTACAAGGGAAATATGAAACTGTTCTATAAGCATGAGAACGCGGGCACGAAGGCGGAAGATTACAAGTCGGGAGATGTACACATCGGATCTGCGGCAGAAGGGTCACGCATTACCGTGGTCACGGATAATAGCGGAATTACCATGACTGATGAAGCCCAGGTATATGAAGTACTGAATGCTCTGGCAGGAAAACTGTATTACGATGCCTACAAGACCGGAGAAGGAAAACTGACCGGACAGGCGACAATAGCCGAAGGACTGACCTCATCCTCCAAAACCTTGGAAATGAAAGACATGCTCTTCAAGAAAGAAAACGGACAGGGATATGTAGAGGGAAAACCCACGCCGCCGCCACTGGTTAATCCGGTACGCCATCAAATCGTGGAAGCGAACTATTTTGCTGAAGAAGCGCGGGATTTCTGGTCTAAAGCGGGAGTTTATGATGGGAAAGGCCACTATAAATTTGATCATGACTTGTCACTGGTAACCCATGCGGAAGATGATCCTGTAACAACAGTAAACGATAATAAGTTCGGAAATATCTACTGGAACGGTGATGTGGTCGGGGATATCGACATGACCGGACACAGGCTGGAACTGAAATCCATTACGGAGCGCCTGCCGAAGAAAAACCCCAATGCAATTACCGTCTACAGCGGTACATTAACAATCAAGAATGTCAACGGAATGTACATCGAATCCGATCCGAAGGGAAGCCTTTACGGACGAGGAATCCTGGTAGCAGGGGTACGCGGTGACGAAAGATGGAAAAGCGGAAGCGGCCATGCAAAGTTAATCATAGAAAATGATGATGATCCGGCACATGCAGTAAAAATCCGTGTAAAAGACACGGGAGAAGATTTCGGCGCTATTGAAGCGCAGAAACATAATGGAAGCGCGCTCGTAGACATTAAAGGACTTGTGGATATTGACTCCAAGATGTGGAGAGCTGTTGAGTCTCACGGGGCAAAAGTATCTATCGGAGGAGGAACAATCAGAGGAACAGATGTCGCATCCTTGGCTGCTTATACAGGCGGCTCGATACTCGTCAATGCAAAGCTGAATGATGAGAATAAGGTAGAAGCTACTTCTGCGACCCGTCCGGTAAAGATTACCGGGGATGTCAGTGCTGAAAGCGGCGGTCATGTCATGCTGGGACTGAACAATAAAGACTCCTTCTTGAAGGGTCTGGTAACCACGGATATATCGGGAATCAATCCGGATACGCAAAAATGGGGAAAGATACCCGGAAAAGTATCTATGGTGCTGGCAAATGGAGCAGTCTGGGAACACAAGCAGGTAGGAGTAGGATACTATCACAAGAAAGGCGCGGATTTCAACTACAAGAACCGTGGTAAGGGAGAATCTATTGACAGCCATGTAACAAGCCTGCGCGCGGACAAAGGCATACTGCTGCAGAATGATCCGCATAAACTGACCATCGATAAATACGAAGGAAACATGAAGCTGGTCTATGAACATGAGAACGCGGGTACGAAGGCGGAAGATTATAAGACAGGAGATGTACACATAAAAGAAGCTGCGAAAAATTCATCAGTTACCATGGTGACGGATAACAGCGGAATTACGATGACTGACGATAAGCAGGTGTACAATGTATTGAATACCCTGGCAGGCAAACTGTACTATGAAGCCTACAAAAACGGAGAAAAGAACCTGAAAGGGCAGGCGACGATTGCGGAAGGGTTGACAGCATCCTCTGCGACGTTGAAGATGGCGGACATGGATTTCCATGAAGCAAGTGGACAAGGATATGCAAAAGAAATAAACCCAAGTCCGAATCCCAATCCCAATCCCAATCCCAATCCCAATCCTAATCCTAATCCTAATCCCAAGCCGAAGCCTCCTATTATTTATGGAAGCAAAGAAACTCAGATGATGAAAGGCGCCAAAACAGCCATGGCATCCACCATCCTTCTGTGGAGGACGAACAATAACGACCTGCAAAGAAGAATGGGAGACATAAGACTGGCCAAAGAAGAAAACGGCATCTGGGCCAGATACCTGGGCGGAAAGAACAAACTGGACAAACAGAACACCTACCTCAAACAAACCTATGACATAGCCCAGGTAGGCTACGACAAGAAAAAAGGAAACTGGACAATCGGGGCGGCCTTGGACTACGGAACAGGAAAAGACATCTACGCGAACGGGACAGGAAAAGAAAAACTGGCAAGCCTTGCCCTGTACGGAACCATGCAGAAAGAAGATGGACAGTACATAGACGTCATCCTGAGAGGAAGCAAAGTAAAGAATGACTACACCGTATACAACGAAATGAACCACCGCCTGGAAGGGAAGTACAGGACAAACGGCCTGTCGCTGAGCATGGAATACGGGAAGCGGATGAAGAAAGAAAACGGCTTCTACATAGACCCGAGCATTGAACTCACCGCAGGGCACTTAGGAGGAAAAGACTATGACGCCGTAAGCGACTATGCAGGGGGGAAGAAAATGCACATCCACCAGGACGGAATAAACAGCGTGATAGGGAGAATCGGACTGGGGATAGGAAAAGAGACAGAAAGAAGCAACCTGTTTGCGAAGATAGCGCTGGCCCATGAATTCGGAGGGAAAGTGAAGAGCATCTTCAGTGCGGAAAACGAACCGACGAGCGGGACAGAAGTAGACCTGAAAGACAGCTGGGTAGACGTAGAAGTAGGAGGAAGCTGGCTGGTGAACAGGAACACCTATCTGTACGGAACCTACACAAGAAACTTCGGGGCTGACGTTTCGAGCAAGTGGAGAATAGACGCAGGCATCCGCTTCAGCTTCTAAGGATGATGAACGCTTTCGAAAGGGGAATGGAACAAAACTTTGCTATGAGAACTGAATAAGAAGAAACGAAAGGACCGCCTTTCCGGGTATGGGAAGGCAGTCCTTTTCAGTTTATCTTTTTCTCCATCACGGTAATAGATCCTTCGCTTGCGTTCAGGATGACGTCTTTCGTTTCTCGTCATTATAACGCTTAACGTTTTCTGTCATTATGACGACTTCCGTACCCCGTCATTAGAACGGAGGCAAGAATGCTGTGTGAGAAAGCAGGTAAACGGCAACATGACATTAAGTGAAGAATCTATTATTCTGATGACGCCTTACCGGCTTCCTCATCACGGCAATAGATCCTTCACCGACGCTGCGGATGACGTCTTACCATCCGTCGTCATTCTGAGCAGGGGTAAGGATATCTTGTGAGAAAGATGGGAAGCAGCAATATGACACTGAGCGAAGAATCTATTTACTTTTATGACGTCTTACCGGCTTCAGTGTGATGGTAATGGATTCTTTGCTGGCGTTCCGGATGACGTTTTGACATGAGTGATACTTTACCAGTAGGCAAAAAGCGGTCGGAATCCCAGCAGGGATTTATCGTCCCTTGGCATCCAAGATGAAAGAAAGCTTAAAAATAATGAAAATAAAATTACCATAAGAGGAAAAGAAAAAGTAAAATAATTTGCAAATGGTATATGTCTTATGGTAATATAATAATATCTGAACAACCTTTGTTTAGAACAATTTCAGAGAGAAGACAAAGTCGAAAGGCTTTTGTGGAGAATCCGGTGGAAATCCGGAACTGTTTTACAGCCGTGAAGGGTGAGAAACCCCAGTCGGATGCCGCTTGTTTTCAACTTTCTAATGACCTGCAGGATAGGGGGCAGTAGATACTTGTACATTCGGTAACTGTCTGGCTTGTCCCGCAGATTTTTATTTATCCCAAATGCCGGCAGGATAGTAAATAATCAGCAAATGTATTTAAAAATCGGAGAGATCATTCATGATCAAACTAAAGGATGAGATTAAACGGGTGGAAGCGGTAAAAGGCAATGTTGTTCCTGTCAGCAAACAGTTATATCTGAATTTACTGAAAGAAATCAAATTATTGCGTTTTAAAGCCCATGTGGCAAATGACTGGAATCTTCCTTTGAAAGAAAAAGAAAAAGTGTACAGGGATATCACAGAATTATTGTTTGAGTTCTGGCGTGACCAGAGAAATGGAGCGTACAAAATGGCGGAGAATAAGAATACGGTAAAAGCGGAAACAGCAGTGCCGGAAGTAAAGGTGGGGATTGAAAAGGTAGCTTTGTTTAAGAAGCATCTGGAAGATGCGAAAATCAGCGGGTTCGGTATTCAGGATTTTAAGGATGACGTGCATTCCCAGGCTTTCCGCAGTAACCTTCCTGTAGCCGGACAGAACCTTCCTTTCATGATTTTGTTTGATGACAGTGTTTACACGATCATCCAGGTACAGGTGGCGGCAGCGATTGTAACAAAAGAGAAAAAGGCGACCGTTTGTGAAGAGCTGAATGCGTTGAATGACCAGTACCGTATGCTGAAATACAGTGTGGATGAAGCCGGCAACGTGCTGCTGACCTGCTGCATCCCTGCGGGACTTGATCATTTTGATGCGCCGCTCGTTGTGGCGATCCTGAACCAGATCCAGGGGCATTTAAATGCGGTGTATCCGACAATCATGGAAAAGCTCTGGAAGAAATAAAGAGTGAAAGAGACGTGTATTTTATTTTGGAAAAGAGGTTTACATATGAAAAAGGTTCTTATTTCTATGATGATGGCAGCTGCTTCTCTTGGAATGATGGCGCAGGCTGACGCAGCGTCCGGTTATGTCAATGTGGAGGATGTCCTGTCTTCCACGCCGGCTTTTATGCAGGCAGGGAAGACTGTGGTTTCTGAACAGCAGAAATTACAGAATCAGTTCAATGAACAATCTAAAGATATGTCAGATAAGGATAAACAGGCACTCGGACAGAAACTGAACCAGCAGCTGGCACAAAAGGAAAATGAAGTCATGGCTCCCATCCAGGCAAAATTCCGGGCGGCTGTGGAGAAAGCGGCTAAAGATAAAGGCGTAGATTTGGTCATCAATGCAAGAGACGTTATTTATGGCGGCATCGATCTGACAGATGCTGTAAAAGCAAATATGAAATAATGACAGAACGATAAAAGAGTATCCGGCGAGATTGCTTCCTCGGGATACTCTTTTTGTATTTTTTTAAGAATCAATAACATTGGATGGGGTTAAATAAATCCACAAAAAGTTACAAAATAAAATTGAATATGTAAAAATTCTATGATAGAATTCAATTAGCTAATAATTAAAAAACAAGATAATGGAATCTAATAACGGGGAATCCGGTGAAAAGCCGGAGCTGTCTCGCAGCTGTAAGGGAAGTCGGCCTGCTGTGGCCCTTTCACAGAGGGGCAGGCAGACAATGAACCGAGCCAGGGTGCCGTTTGTATTTCATCATCAAAAGACTCGCGAGGCATGAGCCGGATGGAGGATGGGAAATGTTTTCTCATTTCAGTTTGGCTGTGCCTTTTATGATGAGTGTAATTTTTATGGACGGCAGAGTGCCGGGAAGAAAGGAAGAGGGAACACGATGGGGATTTTTGATTCGGCAGTAGGATATTTTGTCCGCGGAGGCCTGTGTATGTGGCCTTTGCTGTTTTGTTCACTGGCAGTTATATTTCTGGCGGTGGAGCGGTATGTGTATTATCGGCAGGCAATCTCCGACACGAAATTTGTGATGATGTTCTGTAAGGAAATGACGCGGGGAAAAGTTTCCGAAGCGGCAGAACTGGCGGAAGGTGCATCAGGCAGCGCTGCAAAACTGGCAAAGGATATTTTGTCTGAAAAGGACAGTCTTGGTCAATCACTTGAATCTGTTACCTATGAAAAGACGGATCGTTACCTGAATCAGCTGTCGGCCCATCTTGATTATTTAGGGGTTATCATCGGGCTTTCTCCCATGCTTGGGCTTTTAGGGACGATTACCGGAATGATGGGGACTTTTTCTTCCATGACGGGACAGCTGCAGAATACGGCCGGTGTCACCGCCGGATTGGCGGAAGCGCTGATTACGACTATTTTCGGATTGGTGATCGCGATTACAGGTATGCTGGTACATGCTTATTTGAACGCGAGGTATAAAAAGGCGATGCTTGATCTGGATGCGGTGGCAGATGCGCTTATCTCCGGACTGTCCGGGAAGTGAGGGGGCATTATGAGGAGAAGACCGAGGCAGGCGGATAAAATGCCTGAACTGATGATCAGCCCTATGCTTGACCTTATATTCCTGCTGCTTGCATTTTTTATCATCAGCACGATGTACATGACGGAAGTGAGGACAATCTCTATTGCCCTTCCTGACGCGCAAAGCGCTGAAACGGTTTCTAAAAGCAGCAGCCTTGTGACTATCAAAAAAGATGGGAGCTGCTGGCTGGATGATAAAAAAATGTCTTTGGATGTGATTGTGGCGGAAGTAAAGAAAAGAAGCGGATCAGACGCGAATTATTCCGTCGTTATCCGCGGAGAGAAGGAGGCCGCTTACAATGATGTCATCCACGTTCTCGACCGGTTTAAAGCGGCCGGCATCACCAGGTTCGGGCTGGCAGCGGAGCAGGAGGCAGGCGGATGAATGACCGGCAGAGGTATGCGGTTGGTATTGCCGCTGCTGTCCTTATTCATTTATTTGCTGCTGTCATGCTCGGATTGTTCGGCGTGAAATATATGGAAGTTCCGTTTCGTGGGGAAGTATTGCAGGTATCGCTTGATGCGGGCGGCGGAAACCGGGGCGGGGGAGGCAGCAAAGGGAGAAAGGCGCCGGCGGCGAAATCATCTGAAGCAAAAATCAATGATGCTGCTGAACCTGTGGAAATGCCTGATGAAGAAATTAATGAAAAGGCAGCGGAAGAAAAGCCGGAGCCGCAGGACAGGGCGGATAAGAAAGAAACAGCGGACACGGCAGGTATGTCTGCTTCTGATGCCGCGGCAGGAA
>ULMX01017539.1_pt1 | contig 28585 bp, 29 predicted proteins | sample 1951771 | NCBI WGS metagenome assembly ULMX01 (sample SAMEA4835562, study PRJEB28245) | human gut metagenome | biome: gut microbiome; material: fecal sample | place: Denmark | collected 2008 | reverse complement strand
TTGATATTGCAAATATACTATCAAATTTGATAGTACGCAAGTTTTTCAATGATTATTTTTTATGCTCTATGGCATATTTTCTTTTTCCTCCAGTACCTTCTTAAGCTGATATAGGCTTATTATGTCATATTCAAATGTCGGATTTTCCCAGTTCCGACGTACGGAGTTCGTTTGGACAGAGATAAATTTTCGAAGGTCAAATATGTATTGACACGGGCTTAGCCTGATTTCATTAAATGTTATCTCGTAGTTATCAAACCACTCAAGCAGTTGTTTAAGTTTCTCGTTCATGGTATATAAATGATTAACACCCGCGAATATACCCAATTTAACCTTGCGATTTTAGGATATAAATAATTTTGTCTATATTTGCTTCAAGTTTGTGACTTGTATTATTGATTGGATATTATGTTTAACAATATAATATAGGTCACTTATGGATTTTTATAACAACTCATCTCAAAGGCAACAAGTGGACGTTTACTGTCCTGTCCATCATAATTGGATTGGCCACTATGATTATGGCTCCAAGGGGGTCTATTATTGCTGGTGCAAGAAATGCAAGAAAGAAATCAAAATCGTTATGGGAAAATGAAGAGGTTGACACAAAAACAAGAGAATTTCTGTAATTATTATATCGAGTGCGGCGGGAACGCTTCCGAGGCGTACAGGCGTGCCTACTCTTGCGATAAATGGAAGGATAAGTCCGTATGGGAGAAGGCTTCGGCTTTATTGGATGATGTCAAGGTTCAGTCAAGGGTAAGGGAACTGCAAGAGGAGCAGAAAGTTAAGTCAGATATAACCAAGGAGAAATTACTAGGCGAGTTAGGTAACATAGCGTTCTCGTCCATAGCCCACCTCCACAATACATGGATAGAGCGCAAGGAGTTCGAGAGTCTAACGGACAAGGAGAAGTCGGCTATCAAGAGCATATCTACTAAAATCCTGAAGAAAAATATAGGGACGAGCGATGACCCGGAAATCATTGACGTGGAATATGTCAAGATAGAGATGCACGATAAGCTGAAAGCCATAGAGCGTATCTGTAAGATGCTTGGCTTTGACGCTCCAACCGTGGTAGACCTTGGCAAATCGCTGATCGGAATAGATACCGGAATAGATGATTAGTGTTCTATTTTTAAATAAATGGATATGTTTATTAGGAAAAATACGAGGTTTATAATTTTATAATTGTTCTATATTTAATATTTTGGGAGCTGATACGGATAACAGGAGGATAATAAGCTACAAGAGGTTCAATCCGAACTTTCACCATTTGAAGCTGGCGTTGGGGAATGACGATATAAGGTTCATCTTCATGTACGGGGGATCGTCTTCCGCCAAGTCTTTCTCAGCGGCCCAAGCCTTCCTGTTGGAATGTATATCCAAGGGCTATAACACGATTGTCTTTAGGAAGACCGGAGCAACCATAGCGGACAGTATCTACAAGACGTTCCAAGAGGCGGCTAAATCATTGCATATAGATACTTTTTTCAAATTCCAAGAAAACCTTATAAGGTGTTTCAACGGTCCCTATATCCGGTTCAAAGGGCTGGACGATCCGGAGAAGATCAAGGGTCTCGAATCTTATCAGTACGTGTTTTGCGAGGAGATATCCGAGTTCGATGAATCCGACTTGAAACAGATAAGGAAGCGTCTCCGTGGTCGCAAGGGACAGAAGATCGTAGCTCTATTTAACCCGATATCGGAGGATCATTGGATCAAGAAAAAGATATTTGATACCGAGACATTGACCGAGGTGGACAATCATCTGTACGGGAAGCTCAAGGATAGCGTAACGGGTAAGATACTGCCAAAGGAATATTCCGAGATAGGGAGGAAATGGGTCAATTCCGAGCGGACCATATACAATCCAAGGAAAAAGACTTACGAGACGCACCGCCCGGATATGGTTATCATCAAGTCCACCTATCTTAATAATTTCTGGGTCGTAGGGTCTCCTGATGGCACGTATGGCTTTTATGACGCTCAGACGATAGCGGATTTCGAGAGGGACAAGGAAAGGGATTACGCTTATTATCTGATATACGCCTTGGGCGAGTGGGGGACGATAAGGACGGGTGGCGAGTTCTTCCACGCCTTCGACCCCGCCAAGCATAAGGGCAAGTGCCCATATGTCAAGGCTCCCGTGCATATATCGATAGATAACAACGTCCTGCCTTATATCTCCATCTCTTTTTGGCAGGTTGAGACCGGGGATATAACGAGGATAAGGCAGATTCACGAGGAAACCCCGTCCGATCCGTTCAACACGGTCACCAAGGCCGCCGAGATCGCCGTTGAATATCTGGAGGGGATAGGGCATGATGATATGGTCTATCTTTATGGGGATGTATCGACCAAGGCCGGAAATACGATAGATGACGATAAGAGGTCTTTTTTCGATAAGTTCAAGGAGGGTATAGACAAGAGATTCCGCAGCGAGGACAGGTTGCCTAGATCGAACCCATCCGTATCCATGACCGGGGAGTTTATCAACGCGATATATTCCGGAGATATAAAAGACGTGTCCATCATGATAGACGAGAGCTGCGAGACATCGGTAAACGATTATATAACGGTTAAGAAGGATGTCAACGGGGCTATGCTCAAGCAGAGGGTAAAGGACAAGATTACGGGTCAATCCTACGAGAAGGCCGGTCACCTTAGCGATGCCAAGCGTTATTTTGTCACGGAGATATTAAAGGATAGGTATACGTCTTTCTCGCTAAGGAGAAGGCACAATAAAAATAAGGAGGAGGATATGAGATATTACGATCACGTAAAATTGGATATATCGAACGCCACGAGGATAGTCTATGTGGCAGTTAATCCTGATGGGCTTGCGGGTATGGCAAAGGTGGCATTGATGGACGGGAAGGCGTACGTTCTGGATGCCTCGTTGAGGGATATCACGGAGGCTGGAGTTCTAAGGGATTTCTTGCGCCCTATAGGATGGGGGGATGTCGTGTTTGAGAGCGACAAGGCTTATTTCCCTGTAGCTAGGGAGATAAGGGAGAGCGGGGAGTGCGATATAAGGATAAGGAAGAGGGCTTCCGATGCAAGATTGAGGATATCCGCCCATTCGGAGACCGTGAGAGATCGATTTTATTTTCTCGACAATTACGAGGAGAAGGATGATTATCTGTCGTTTGTCGAGAATATGCTAGATTATGGGGGCAAGGATGGAGGGGAGTCGCTGTGTTGCCTATCCGCTATAGCGGAGATTTTGGTACGAAACAATATTTAAAACGAATATATTATGGGTTTGTTTGATTTTTTCAGGAAAGAGGATAAGGTGGCGAATGTGCCCGATCGTCCTCCAAGGTCGAGAGGACTCGTGGATTTGTCCGGTTATCTGGGGGTGTTCAGCCCCTATACCTGTTCCGGGAATTTTATCGAGGCCTTCGAGACCATGGGAGAGGTCTTTTTCCCCGTGGATTTCTTGGCTAGCAGGATAGCGGGCGGCAATTATCAATTAAAATTGGCGAAGGATGATTCCGTGGTGTTCAATAACGAGGAGATGAACCGTTTTTTTAGCGATCCTAACCCTTTGTTCTCGTTCGAGGATTTGGTTAAGATGTTCTTTGTCTATAAGTATGTGACAGGTAATGGATTCTGGCAGGCCTCCCCGTCTGTAGGGAGGATAAAGCCTAAGGAGCTATGGAAATGGTGCGATACCTATTGGGTCTTGCCAAGTGATCAGGTCGTGATAAACAGCCCGATGTCCATTCCCTTGTTCCAGCCGTCAACAAAGGAGGATATAATCAACAGCTATCGTATTTCCACCAACTCGGGGCTTATGGATATAGACCCGTCTCTGGTCATCCACTATAAGGATATAAATATGCGATTGAATAGCTCATACCTAAAGGGACGTAGCAGGTTGGAGACCCAACGTTATCCTATCGCCAACTTGGTCGCCGTGTACGAGGCAAGGAATGTCATATACGTAAAAAGGGGGGCCTTGGGATTGCTGATAAGCAAGAAATATGACGCTGATGGTTCCCTTCCTCTCACCGACAAGGAGAAGAGAAACATAAGGAAGGAGTGGAACGACAATTATGGCTTGACTAATGACAGGTCCCAAATGAGCATAGTGGATGTCCCTACGGAGTTCGTGAGGATAAACATGTCCATCCAAGAACTTATGCCTTTCGAGGAGACTTTGGCGGACGCTATACAGATAGCCGGTATATATGGTATACCTTCAGTGCTGATTCCACGCAAGGACATGGCCAAGTACGACAATCAGGATATCGCCGAGATATCCGTTTATTCCAATATCGTTATTCCTGAGGCCCGGAAATTCTGCCGATCGATGACCTCCTTTCTTGGCCTTGATAAGTCCGGCATGTATATAGACGTGGATTTTAGTGGCGTAAGCGTATTGCAAGTACGTGATAAGGATATGGTAGAGAAGAGGCGTATCGTATCGGAGAAATGCCAGAAGGAATTCATGGGAGGCGTATTGACGTTGAATGACTGGAGAGCGCAGATAGGGGAGAGCAAGGTAGGGAACCCCTTGTATGACAAGTTGGTTTACGATATGTCTACCGAGGAATTGGCCTTGGTCAAGGAGATCATATCCTTAGCTAGGTCTGGCGGTCCATCAAGGAGCGTCTCATCCTCTTCTGAAGGGACTTCTGATAACAAAAAAACCGTCCGACGAGGGCGATGACGATAGGGGTGATGTTGATGATGATAAAAAATGATTCTATAGTTTTGCTTTTTAATATATTAACCCTATATTTGTAGGACATAACAAAAAAAGAAATTAGAGCCTAAGAGCCATACCCGGCGGGAGTCATATCCTGCGGGGTATGGCTCTTTTTATTTATACCGACATGGAACCGTATAGAAGCATATTATTTAAGACCAAGTCCACGGACGTGGATGAGAAAGGAATAGTCAAGGTGGCCGTTAATGGTATCGGGATAAAGGACAGCGACGGCGATATATCGTCTCCCGGTTCTTTCTCCAAGACGCTCCAAGAGAATTTCAACAGGTGCAAGTGGTTTCTCAACCATGACAAGACCAAGCTTCTTGGCTGCCCTATAGAGGGAGTGGAGGAGGATGGCAATCTGGTCATGACCGGGCAGATCAATTTAAAGAAGCAGATAGGCGTAGAGACGCTGGAGGATTACAAGCTATACAGGGATCATGGCAAGACCTTGGAGCATTCCGTGGGCGTCAGGGCCGTGAAGCGGGATCCCAATAACCCGGCTATCGTTAAGGAGTGGTTCTTGGGCGAGTATAGCACGCTGACCCATTGGGGTGCTAATCCTCAGACATTCTTGATGGATATAAAGGAATTGAGGGGTAGTGACTTGAGAGATCATATAAATATGATGCGTGACGCTTTAAATAAGAGATATAGCGGAGATAAGCTCAAGGCTCTTGAGGCTAACATATCTATCGTAGAGAAAGCGTTGATCGGATCTAATATAGTACAGTGCCCTCATTGCGGGCTGGCTTTCGATTATGGGTCAGTACCGGAACACACGTTGGAGAGCCAAGTGATCGATGCCGTCGGTGACTATTCACGATGGATAACGGAGGATGTGGTATATCAGGAGATGGAAAAGATCAAGCCGGAGTTACAAGACCGTATCTTGGAGATAATCAACTCCAAGAAATCCGTTGATGATTTCGCCTCTTATGTCCGCTGCCCTAAATGTTATTCCAGAATATATAGAAGCAACACCCTTATATCTGAGCCGGAAGACTCCACTCAGATAGAGAAACATAAAGCCGCTAGATGCACTTTAGGGTCTCTAGGTGATCTTATTAATAACAATTAATCAATTTATTTATGTTGAAGAAAGGTTTTTATGAGAATTTAGGAGGTCTCGCTATCATGGCGTTGACCTTGGTGGTTTTTGCCGTTATCGCATGCGTAGGCGATCCGGCCTATGCCTTGGCGGTTGCGCCGGTATTGTCCTTCTCCGGTTTCGCCAAGAAGGAGAGTGAGTTGAGTGACGAGGAGAAACAAACGCTTGGGACTATCGAGAAGATGGTCAACAAGTGTCTGGAGGATTACGGATCTAATGTCATAGACAGGAAGGAGTACGAGGAGACGATGTCCGAGATTAGCGAGAAGCTTAAATCTCTAGGTTCCGGTAATAACAATAAGGAAGTCGCGGAGATTCGTGATATCATCAAGTCCATGGGCAAGGAGATTGAGCAAATGAAGGGGCGTGGCATCACCTTGGGGGGGGATAGCCCTCTTGAGAAAAGTATCAATGAGTTCCTTGACTCTGAGAAATTCAAGCAATATGTAGATGGTAAGACGAAGTCCTCCGGGAATTTCCATTTGGATTTGAAGGACGTGGTCAGTATGACGGATAGTTATACGGGCAATATCTTGATCAGTCAGCAGCAAAACAGGGTCGTTACGCAGGTAAGCGAGAAAAAGATCAATTTCCGTAATCTCATGAGCGTCGATCAGGGTGATCCTGCCTTCCCGATGTTGACATGGCAGTTGATCTACGACTTGGATCGTAACGCCACTTTCGTGTCCGAGAACGGGCGGTTATCCCAATCATCCTTCAAGTTAAAGGAGGAGAGCTCGGAGGTTAAGCGTGTCGGTACCTTCCTCTATTTGTCCAAGAGATTGCTCAAATCTAGGGTATATGTTCGCTCATGGTTGATCAATCGCTTATCCTCATGGGTAAGGATGGCCGAGGATTTCCAGATCATGTTCGGTGATGGAACGGGTGATAACCTGAAAGGTATCACCAAATACGATGGTGTTAAATGCGTTTCCGATATCATAACCGACGCGGTTGTCAGCGGAGAGGCCGGATCTATCAAGGGAGCGAGAAGCTACAATGGCGGAAAAGCCACTATCGTGGAGTTTACCAACCCGCAGGACAAGATCGTCGACGGCCAGAAGATCAAGATAGAGGATGTAACCACGTTCACGGCTTTGAACGGCACTTTCGACGTCCATAAGATGAATGATCGGGAGATCATGGTCGAGGTTGCTTATACAGGCTCAGGGGTGTTTACCTCCGCTACTTTCGAGGTGAAGAATAATTTCTTCAACACCGTCGCCTCCCCGAACCTAGGGGACGCTGTCAAGGCTATCTTTGGCGTCATGACGTACGCTGAGTATACCCCGAATATGATCGCCATGAACCCATCCACCTTGTTTGAGATCGAGACCTTGAAGGATACGTCCGGTCGGGACTTGAATCTCGTGACGTTGGTGAACGGCGTGAAATACGTGGCCGGAAGACCCGTTGTCGAGACCACTTGTATCATGCCGGGGTATTATTTCGTAGGGGACATGGTTAACGGGGCCTCCTTGGTGGATTATACCTCTATCAATATCGAGTTCGCCGATGATATCGAGAGCCGATTGAAAAACCAGACGGCGGTGATCGTGGACGAGGAGGTTATCATGCCGGTATACAACCCGTGGGCGTTCGCCTATGGCAAGTTATCCGACGTATTGACCGCTATCAAGAAATCCTCTTAATACATAATGACATGAGGGTTTCTATAATTATAACGGGTGAGGAGCTGGAGGTCGACAAGGTCATTCAGGAGAATTCCATACGAAAGGAGCTTGGCATGATCGATATATCCTCAAAGACGCCGGTTGGGACAAGAAAGAGAATCCCGGACACGGATACTAAGACATCCGTCTTTGGGGACTCGAAAATGTCACTTGATAAAGATAAATAGCGATGATAATAGACAATGCGTACTTCAAGGGAGACCTTAGGATACAGGGACTCGTGATACCGGAGGACGGGGGATTCTCCAATGAGGCTTCCAATGCCATATCGGAGAACGTGGTATGGTATATCGAGACCTACGGGGACGAGTACCTCGTCTCGCTCATGGGAGGATATTATGACTCATTCGTCGATTACGCCGATAATGGCAGGAAGGGAAACGACATGTTTGATTATATCCTAGGGATATTGAGATCGGATAGGTCTCCCATGGCTATGTATGTCTATTTTCATTACCAGAGAAACGAGACGCTAATATCCGTATCCTCCACGTCCGATGACGTGGACGTGAGGCGGATATTAGCGCATACCTCAAGGATGATGACCCAAGCTTGGAATAATATGGTGGATATCAACATCGGGATATCGGATCGCATAAGGGAGTCTTTCAAGGAGGACATGGATATTGACAGGAATATATTGACCCATATAAATGAGATGAATATATGAATGTCTTGGTGGATATATTCAGGGATATCGTCGCTGGCGTTTCAAAAGACGTTGGGTATATGGTCAATTACCAATTCGGTGATTGGCAATATATGGCCAAGACGCTTTCCGCCATGGGGAAGGCACCCGTAACGGCGGGAAGGAAATATCCTATGATAGGGTTATATTCCCCGTTCGACGAGGACAAGTCCAACCCTTCATTAACGTCCGTGAGCCTTTCCTTGATAATAGCCGTGAATACGTTGGGGAATTATACCAATGAGGAGCGATTGGAGAAGTCCTTCAAGGCTACGTTGTATCCGGTATATGACAGCCTTATAAGGAGGATATCCAACGATCGCAAGTTTGATATAGGCCCCGGGGCGATAGTATCCCATGTGAAGACCGATAATTTCAGGTATGGAAGGGCTGGCGTGTATGGCGAGGGGAAAAGCGAGTTCGACGATCGCATAGACGCTATTGATATTAAGGATTTAAGATTAAATGTAAAAAATATAACATGTAGATAATTATGGCAGTAAAAATGTTCAGGGACTGCGGTTCCGAGATTTTCAATACCGGCACGAGCAAGTGTCCGTTTGTTCCCGACTATATCAAGGCGATCATACTCACTCCGGTAGGTATGACGTTCAAGATATCCGATTTTGACACGAAGCTGGGAGAGTACGCCCACGCCGATCGTCCGAACCGTGTCTATCCGATCTCGACGATCGCTGAGTACGCCACTTCCGGAGGCGAGGCCCAGACATCCGCTACCGGTTATGGCTCGTCCAAGATCACGGGTTATAGCGAGCTTGTCGAGACTTATACGATGAACGATTATGACGAGGGCTTACGAACCAATCTCATGAAGCTCAAGAACGAGAGCATGAGGGTGATCTTCATCGACAAGAATAATGTCGTATATGGAGAGAAGACCGATACGGAAGGTGATTTCAGGGGATATGAGCTCGGTGCCGTTTATCCGGGCGGACAGAGGTTCAAGAGCTCCGGAGAGAACGCATCGCTTACGATCAACCTCGTTTATAAGGATGTTGAGAAAGCATGGATGAACGCTATATCTTTCACTAGCGATATCGATATCTTGGACGAGGCGAAGGGATTGGTCTGGGTGGATGTCAAGAAATTACCCGAAGGAGAGAATAAGTTTAAGGTGGTGGAGCATTACGGAGGTTTTGACCTTACCGAGATGTACGGGACGTTGTTAGGTAACTCCTCTGTATGGAATAACGCTTCTGCGGCTACTTATAACGCTGATGACGGCACTCTTACTTTGACCCATTCATCCGGCACTCCCGCGCTCAAGAGGCCATCCGAGTTATACGCCGAGGACGTTAAAGGAATAGAGCAATGGTCATAAACGGGGTATCGTTCAATGATGAGGCTTGTCTCGGTATGGGAAGGAAGGCTTTCGTGAAGGCTCACGAGGGATCTTTCTTCCTTGACCGGGGAATGGCGGATCGAAGGAGGATACTATGTGACGCTTATGATATAATGGAGAGGAACCATGGGGACGATAGCGGGAGTGGCGAACGCCGTGAGGACGCTGGAGAAGAACTTCTGGCCGGAGGTTACGAACAGCTTGAGGGAGAGCGAGGGATTGATCCATGACTTGATCACTGATCAACTCATGTCCGGGTTAGACGAGAACAAGGAGCCTTTGAAGCCTACCTATCTGGATGACCCGTATTTCGTGGAGACCACGAAGACCCCAAAGGCGGCGAGGGCCAAGGCCAGATGGTACAAGGCGATGAAGGAAAGCATAACCCCGCCTAGGTCCTCTGACATACTCCATCTTCCGCCACGAGACCCTAACACCCCCAACCTTATCATACGAGGCGATTACCACGCCAGTATAACGCCGATCGTGCAAGGCGGCAAGGATGGTGGCAAGATAGTCACGAGATCCATCGGTTTCTATGCCGGTGACGACGCTTTAGAGAAGAAATACGGCCCCGGTCATCTGGGTTTGACCCCGGAGGCTAGGGCTTATTTGATTGAGGAGCGGGTTGTTCCCGCGTTGGATAAGTTATTCAAGAAATACGGGTTCAAATGATAAAGCCGTGCAATTGCGCCTCGCAGAACAAGGCGATGGCCACATACGAGAACATAAGGAGGCTGGCTATCAAGATGGCCGTTTCCGATAAACGCATTTACGTGCTTATCCGTAAAACGGATGGCACGTTTGCCTTCGAGCCTTTAGATGCCATGGTATCTAAAGGCGATATTGTTGAATATATCCATTATTTATAAATAGTATGGCGAATATATACACGACATGCGACGAGATACCCTTATGCAAGTTCATCGAGATGTACAAGGGAAATCTTAACGCCCTTATAAAAGGAGGGAGGACCAAGCCCACCGAAGGGGAGTTAAGGAAAGCGGCGATGGGGCTTATTGACGAGTATTCCGTTATAACCGGTAACAAGAATATCGCTATCGAGATAGAGGATCGGTCAAGGGCGGTGGATTGCAATATCAAGCTTATCCTGTTGGAGTCAGCAGATCATTTGATAGACGCTATGATGTACGCTGACGCTTCGGATATTCTTGGCAGGGTAGGTATCCGCATGCCGGAGGAGCCGGGAGAGCAAGATCTGATCGTCGCTAAAAAGAGAATCCAGTCCAAGATGTCACAAGTGAAATATAGCCTGAGCGTTCTGGATAGGAACAAGTCTAAGGTGGTAGACCCCAAGGATAAAGATTTCACCCGTGAGAGAATGATCGTGTCCACCTATTTCAAGATGCGTATCGATCCTGACACGTTCACCGCTGCCGAGTACGGGAATATGATAAGGATTATGTTTAACCAATTAGAGGACATGAGGAATTATGGCGGGAAACGAGACTAAGATCGCTGGCATAGTAGGGAAAGAGGCGTTTGATCAACTGGAGCGTCTGGATAGGAAATTAGCGGATACGCAGAATGTCTATATCGGGTTGGTAAAAGAGATAGGGAAAGGGTTGACGATAAATCCATCAAGCTTGTCAGAGTTGAACGCCAAGATCGAGGAGTACAAGAAAAATGTATCAGCGCTTAAAAGCACGATTGACACTCTCAATAAGACCAATGACCAGTACAAGAGAAAGATTGATGAGCTGATAGAGGTTAACAAGAGATATGCGGAAGCGGCTGGGAAAGTTCAAAATAGTTTAGATCAATCATCCTCTTCCGTAGCCAAGGAATCAAACGCTATCTCGGAGAACATGAAAGCCAAGCAACAAGAGGTTGTCATAAGTCAGGAATTGAAGGGACTCATTGACCAGACATTGGGATCTAGGGAGGAGAATATACGCAGGGTCGCTCAAGAAAGGACGATATTGGCCCAACTATCCAAGGAGAAAAGCCAATTGAATAAAATGGAGAAAAGCGGGGCTATCTCAACTAAAGATGCCGCGCAAAAGAGGCAGGATCTGGTAAGGTCAGAATTGCTTCATCGAGAATCCTTGAGAGAACTGTTGAACATTCTTACGAATGAGACGAAAATGATCAACTCGGCCAACGATAGTTATCAAGAGCAATCGTTGCAATTGGAGAGGCTGAGAAAGGCGTATCGGATGCTTTCCACGGAAGCCGCTAACAGCAAGTTAGGAGTAGAGTTGCAAAAGAATATAGCGGCTTTGGACACTCAGGTAAAATCTGTTGATAAAAGTCTGGGACAGCATCAGAGAAACGTGGGTAATTATGTCTCCACATGGGATGGAATGGGAAACGCAATCAATCAATTAACCCGTGAGTTTCCCGCATTCTCGGTATCTCTACAGACCGGCTTTCTCGCTATCTCTAACAATATCCCTATATTGGTAGACCAAATATCTCGGATAAGGAAGGAGAACGCCGCCTTACGGGAGGAGGGACTGAAAGGTGTTCCCGTGTGGAAGCAAATAGCTAAGTCCGCTTTGTCTTTGAATACCTTGTTGTCGGTTGGTATAACTCTACTTACCGTATATGGTAAGGATATCTTTGAGTGGGGTAAAAACTTATTGTCATCCTCTAGCTCGGCTAAGGCCGCTTCGGAAGCCCAGAGAGACTTGAATTCATCCACCGGGGATTATGCCAAGGCTTTAAAGAACTCGACATCATCATATGGGGAGAATCTTGTAACATTACGCAACTTACAAGCTGAATGGAATAATTTAGGAGGTAATCTCAATAAGCAGAAGCAATTTATCATCGACAATGCCTCTGAGTTTAAGAAATTAGATGTGTCAGTTACGGATGTTAATGACGCTGAGAATCTGCTAGTAGATAATACGGAGGCTTTTATTAACGCCATGTCGTTAAGAGCGCAAGCCGCCGCCGGACAAAAATTGGCACAAGAAGAATACTCCAAGGCTTTACAGAAAACTATTGAGGCGGACAATAAGTTAAAGGAAGCAGAAGAGGCGGAAAAGAATAGAACCGTAGGTGGAGCTCTAAAGATAGGAGCTAGTATAGATGAGTTTTTTGGATTAAAGAGAGATTGGGATAAATTATCTGATCAATACGTTGAATCCCTCAGGGAGGAAGCGGACGCTTCCCAGAAAGAGGCGGATGCCTTCAATGCGGCTGGGGACGTATATCTTGATTATGTCTCTAAACGGTTAAAGGGAGCGAAAGAGATAATGGATAATGCCGGGATAAGTGATTACTCTAACGAGGAGAAACTTAAACGACAGCAGGAACAAATAGAACGAGAGGCCAAGCGTAGGGGGAAATTAGAGATGGAGGCCGAACGGAATATTCAGGAGGCCCGTCTTAATGTGATGGATGAGGGATATAAGAAAGACCGTCTTCTCTTGGAACAATCTTTCCAGAAACGGATAGATGACGTAAAGACGAAAGGCGTAAGGGTTAATGAGCAAATCGAGGCTATTGAGGCTGAGAGAAGCAAGAAGTTGGCGGAATTCGACCGTAAGATCTCGGAGCAAAGGGCTAATGAGGAGGCTCAAAATCGTCTTGCGATTGCAGAAAAAGGTAGCATGGATGAGCTTAATGCCCGTCTAGTCATATTACAATTGCAAAGAGATAAGGAATTAAAAGAGGCTGATAAGACTGAACAGGATAAGTCTTTGATTGTCGATAAATACAATAAACAAAGGCAGGATCTCTATAGAGATTATTATAAAAACTTGATGTCAACGCAACAATCTCAAAATGAAATATTCCTTTCTCAAAGGCAGATAGAGATAAACGAAGAGCTTAACATCTTGGCTAAACAATATGAGCAAGGGATTATCAAGAAAAAAGAATATGAGAAACAGAAATCGGATTTGGAGCATCAGTATGCTATGGAGTCATTGAACAGCCAATTGCAGATATTGGAGTCAAATCTTTACTTATTTAGCGGGAATGAGCGACTTGAGAAAGAGAAAGAGATAGCTCGCCTCCGTGTTCAATTATCTAAAGAGACCAGCGATAAAATCATAGAGGATGCCAAACGAGAGGAAGAGGAGCGAAAAAAAGTAGAACAGGCTAAAAAGCGCTTGATACAAGAATCTATATCTGCTATCATATCAATCGGTAATTCATTATTTCAACGTCAAATAGATAATGTAGATGCTGAAATAGAGGCTAACCAAGATGAGTATGACGCTAAGGTTGAGACTATAGACGCTCTTGCCGAGAAGGATATAATAACGACAGAGGAGGCCGAGGCCCGCAAGCGTGCGGCGGAGGAAGAGACCAGCCGCAAGAACAAGGAACTGGAGAAGAAAAAAGCCGAGTTGCAGACTAGACAGGCGAAGTTCCAGAAGGCGATGGATATAGCCCAGACTATAGCTGCCACATCTCTAGCTGTCACTAAAGCTTTGCCTAATTTTGTCCTAGCGGCACTAGTCGGGGCGATGGGTGCCGTACAACTCGCCACGATCCTCGCCCAACCCATCCCCAAATATGCCCATGGTACCGACAATCACCCCGGCGGTCTGGCTATCGTTGGCGATGGAGGCCGTAGCGAGGCGGTATTGGTAGGAGATAAAGCGTACATTACCCCGGATAAGCCCACCTTGCTGTCATTGCCTGCGGGAGCCGAGGTCGTTCCGGATCTCAATGATCCGGCTTTCCTTAGCCGCTTCGTGGATAACATGTATTGGATCACCCACAACAAGAAAGGCGAGCCGGTTCAGATCGTCAATAATTTCGACGCTGAAGGGATAATAAGGGCTAATAATGAGATAAAAAAAGAGATAGGCAAGCTATCTAAAACCATATCCAAGGGCAGCAAGAGCATCGATTTCGAGAATTACAAGAGATCGAGGATGAATTGAGCGTAAAACTTGCTTTTCTTATTCTTTCTAGTTATATTTGCTGGACATACAAGAAGACAGTAGAGCCTAAGAGCCATACCCGATAGAGTCACGTCTATGGGGTGTGGCTCTTTTTGTTTTTACTGGTCAGCCTACCACAACAGGCTAGGAAGATTTTGGGCGACAGCGGTCGCTAACAGCCTCCTTGATACGATGTGTTGTGGCTCGTGTCGGGGAGGCTTTTTCATTAAGAGGTGCCAAAGTAATCAAAATAACAAAGTCGTTTTGATCTTGTGGCTAAAATTGCGGGAGAAAAAGATAATAATATAACAAGATAAATACGATTGTTCATGAAGACAAATCAAGAGATGATCAGAAAAATGGGTAATTTCAATGTTATCCAGCGGACAAAGGATGGCATGTTTAATGCCACTGATTTATTGAAGCAATGGAATAATCAATCGTGCAGCGAAAGAAAAATGGATAATTTTTTCGCTTCTCATAAAACCAATGAGTTCATTAATACAATAATTGAACGGGAAAAACTAAATACCCCAAAAATGGTGTATTTAAAAACTAGAGGCAAAAAAGGTGGTACATGGATGCATCCGATGCTGTTTATAGATTTTGCGATGTGGATTAATCCAGAATTTAAATACGATGTCATAAAATTCGTACATGATGAGATGATCCGTTACCGTAACGAAGCCGGTGATGCTTACAGGGAATTGTCCTCCGCTGTCATGAAGATCGTTCCGAATGATTTCATGCCAAAAGCCATGAGAAAAATAGGAGAGGCTTTAAACTGGATAATCTTCAACGGCCACGAGAGATTATTGAGAAACAAGCACGGTGACGAAAGCAAGCAACGTGAACTGTGGCAACTGGAGAAGAAGGTAGCCGATCTGATAAACGAGGGATTTATTACCTCATACGATCCGCTTATCAACTATCTACGGAAGCTTTATAATAAAAAGAATAATCCAGCGGTATTTAACCAAGCGGTATAGAAGATTTTAAACAACTAAAAATTAAAATATGGATTTGAACTATTTAGACTTATTGATTCATCTAGCGACGGAACTGAAAAAGGAAAAGATTAAACGTATTGAGGCTGAACGAAAGATTGAGTCTGACCTTCCCAAGGTTTTGTTTGCGGACGCTATATCCCGATCCCAACGCTCATGTTTGATCCCGGAGCAAGCAAAGATATTACAGCATAACGGTGTCAATATTGATGCGGAGCGTCTATTAGCGTGGATGCGAAAGAATAATTATCTGCATGAGGAAGAAGAATATTTCAATCAACCTACCCAAAAATCCATTGATCTGGGTTTATTCGAAGTAAAGAGCACTATTATAAATAAGATGAATGGAACCTTATTAGAGACGATTGTCATAAAAGTAACAGGCAAAGGCCAAGTTTACTTCGTGAACAAGTTTTTAGGTAATAAGGAGGCTTGTTAAAAACATAATAGACATGATTTGGTTTAGTTTTCATAAGCCCCCTCATGTCGTGAGACAGCAAGGGGGGATAAAAATATTAATGATCGTAAACGTCTCCGAAGTTTGTCTCAATGAAAAATATATAAAATATCTTTCCGTCCTGTTTTCCAACGAATGGCCTATTGTCTCCATTTGCCCTAAAAACGTCCAATTCCACTTCAGGTGTAATAAATTTAGGGAGCCTGTCTTTTGGCTTTATTTGGTCTCGTGTTATTTTCTCAATGCCAAATTCATGCCTTCCTGATACCCTTATCTCTTTCCATCCTAATTCCGATAACTTCTGTAATCTAATTAAAAAGTCATGAAAAAAAGAATGGTCTTTACATTTATCAATTGAAAAGTCTATTAAATATTTAAAAGAGAATAGTGGATGATCTATATTTGATAATGTTTCTATCTCTGATCTACTGATTTTATTATTATATATAGCGTCATTTATAAATTTTAAATCATCATCTTTTTTATTAGCCTTCTTTTTCGACTTTTTCTTTCCATTATTAGATTTCATTTTAAACGAGATTTAAAAAATGAAGTGAGCTTATCTTTTGAAATAACGTTTCCTTCTCCTTTTGGGGTAGATATCCAGGGGGATTCATTATGAGTCATATTCATCAAGCCTGTAGCGGAGTATTTACCATACACTTTATACACCTCATTGAATAATGCCTCTTCTTTTCTATCCTCAAAAGAGAACTTTATCTCATTATCCGGAATAATCCCATTTCTACCATTTCCTTTATAATGATTATAAACGGAAGGAACCACCGGACCATACATCCAAGCTTCTATTTCATCATCAAAAAGAGGTGTGCCAAAATATGCGAGATGAAAGCCTTGTTGATAATATAGCATTTTCTGAAGCTTCAAATTTGTCATCAATTCACCGTCACTTGCCCTATATGCTTTAACAAGAAGCTGGTTTGCAATGTCTATTACTTTGTATGCCATGACTTTTAAATTTAATTAGTACAAGATATATATATGATCGATAAATGACCATAAAAAAGAAGGTTTATTCAAATCATATAGGGATAAACATCAATTCTTCTATCAAGTAACTCTTTAGACGTAAGGGATCTGAACTTTACTTGGATATCCTTCTTTTCTGAAACTGCGGTCACAATTTTGCTATTAACATCTTTGGGCCGCATGTCCTTACTGTTTTTGACTGTGCCCATATTCATTCATCTTTGTTGTTTTCGACACAAAGATGAGATAAACTGGATAACAAACAAAATTTTTTTAGCTAAAAAAACTAACAAATATTAAATATGATGGTAAATCTTTGATTGTTAATAATGTATGGCTTTTTTATTAGGCTAATAGGTCTGTTTAAAAACACTGCTTAGTCAACAAATGTGGCAATCTCATAAAAATCCCCTCCAGAGCCTTTTGGGTGGAGGGGATTTGAGAGAGGGTTACCAATCGTCATTGTTATTAAAATTGTCTGTATCATATATCAATGAGTTAATTAACCCATTGATAAAAATTTCAATTTCATCTTTAGCCTCTTTATATCTAATATCTCCATTAGTTTTAAATAAATACAGATCAGTGCTGTTTTTACCCTTATCTAAAAACAAATAACACTTTTCCATATAACCGCTATAAGTATATAGTTTATTCTCGGAAGGAGTATCCACTCTAATTCTATTATCCTTAAACCTAAAGATCAGATTACATTCCAAGGTATATGTAAATTTCTTTCCTAAAACTTTTACTTGGCAAATATCTTTGTATACACCTCTTAAATTAATCATTTCATTAGGAATATTACTTGTCACATCATCTGGAGAGATATATTTAGACGTGATAGAAGATAAGACCTTAGCGTAAAGGTCGCTGGCTTTTTGATCATCAAAGTTGAAAACAACGTAATTTTGTGATGGATTTTCTTTATTTATAAAACCACCGGGGGAAATTTCAAATTGAGCTTGTGTTATGCTGCAATTTAGAATGAGTAATAATAATAAAAAAAACTTCTTCATTTTTTAGATTGTTATATGTTATCTGACTTTATTCTATTGCATTTTTGACATAGTAATTGCAGATTTCTAAAAGAGGTAGCTCCTCCTTTAGCTAATGGTATAATATGATCAAACTCTAAATTTTCACGACTTCCGCAATTGCAGCACTTTCCTCCATCACGATTCCAGACTGCATTTGCGATCTCCATTGGTATTGTCGTTCTGTTACCGTCTTTTTTGGTATATACATTGAACACTTTACCCTCGGATATAAGTTCATCCAAGGTTTCTCGTTCAATCATTTTTTTTCGTTCCTTTTTATATATGCTTTGTTTTATTTCTTCTCTTTCTAATTCTAATAATATATCTTGTTTTTTGTTTTGTGGATATTTTCTTATTTTACAAATAACCTCATCACAAGAAATGACTTTGTTTTTTTGAAATTCAAATATGCCAGAAACAGGACTCATTACTAAAGTCCTGTTTTGCATAACATATGGTACATCATCTTCTCTAAGAGTGATAAGAGGATCATTTACGTTTATCCAATTATAATTATCTTTTGTTTTATCAAATTCCCTGTTAAAAGATATTGTCGCAGAATCCTCTTTTGAGATTACATAAAAATAATCATCATCTTCTTGTGTTATATATTTGATACCTTGTCCTCTAAAATTGCTTATATGCTCTTTCTCTTCTCTCTCTTTCTCCAGTTCATTTCGCAATGATTCAAATTTATCATATTCTTCTCCTTTGTCAATACTGTCAAGATCAATTCTTATTGAAGATTTATAATTGCCATAACATATAGCTGATATTTTATCACATTTTTCAAGAGCAAAAATCACTTCATATTTTACTTTTGATTTAGGCGGTAAGTCAAAAGAACCTGATTTGTATTTTTTTATTAAAGAATATTTGTCGCATATACTTAGCCCTTTATATGAAAATCCATGATTATCTATTACGGTAAAGTCCCTTTCATATAGTCTGAAGTCTTCGTTTGATAAGTTCTCTATAATGAAAGACACATGAGCGGCTTCGAAATATGTGTCTTGTGAAAAAGATAACTCTTCTTCCACATAGCTGCATGTCGTTTTATCACATATAGATAAGCATCTTGATTTTTCATTTAAATTTATTTCAATCAATTCAATTGAATAATCAGGTGAAAATACTTTTATCCCATTTTTTATTTCCTGTTTTATAGTTGTAGGGTCATTATTTCTATTGATTTCATATCCTTTTTTGGTCTTGGTTTTACTAAGTCTTTCTAATTTGATAGATAAGCCGTTGTTTTTCTCTATCAAATTATTAAACTCAGATAATAGTTCTTCGTATTTTATTTTATAAAAAGAATCGTTACTTTTCTCTTGCTCAATATGGCTAATAACAAGTTCTTCTCTTTCTTTCATTAATATACTATAGTCATTTGTCAGTTTATCGTAAGCATCTATAAGTTCTTTTCTACATTTTTCTTCATCATCCATCGATTTACTCATCCTTTCTATCAAGGACAGATATTCCTCTTGTTTTATCCTAGCATCTTCAATTTTATTGGATAGCTCATCTATGGTATCTTGTTTGTCTTTAAGTGCCGCTTCTAGTTTAGATTTCATTTGTTCGTACTTGGAAGTCGGTATTTTATCTGTGTTATTTCTAAATATTGAAAATAAAGGCATGTGTTTATATGTATTTTTTTGCAAAAATACATAAACTCATATGACCATATCGTTTAAATGCAATGTTTTACAACATCATTCCACCTTAATCTTTAACGGATATCCGCAGTTAGGACATTTATACCCACCATCAATCTCTTTTTGCACTTCGGAAGGGGATGCGAAGAGTTGCCACATGGGAACATCTAAAGCTGTGGCGATCTTCTCCAAGGTGGGATATGACGGCTTACCATTAATCAATTGAGAAAGGCCAACTCTGGTCATTCCTAACTTGTCTGCAAATTCTTGTTGTGTATAGCCTTTTTCTTTAATCAAGTCTTTTATTCTATGACTCATAGTATTAATGTTTAATGTTTTTTGCAAAAATACGACTTACTGTTGTATGTAAAGTATATACTATTCATAATTAACGTTAATATATAGCATATTCTTTTCTTTACGCTTGCAATTGAATAGTATATGCTTTACATTTGTATCGTCGAAATAAAACAACAGTACAATGGCAAGACAGAAATACAACAAGAGTGAGATCATGAAGGAAGCGCATAATATCTATAGAGAGTGCAAGATATACGGACGTACATTCGGCTCGTGCCTTAAACAGGCTTGGGGATCGGCGAAAGCGATGGTGCAGCTTGCGGAAAAACGTGCGGCGTTTGCTAAGGAACTTGCGGAGAGATCTCATAATGTAAGACCTACTCATGTCGGTATGGCTAGCCTTTATGCTAACAGGGTTTATTCGGGTGATTGATATACATTAATAATATAAGGAAATGGAAACGATAGAAGTATTGAAGAACGTACAAAGGATTGCATTGGAGTGTATGATAGGAAGGAAACCGGTGCATATAAATGTAGGCATAATGCCGGAGACGGGCGGTTTATGCGTCACCGTACAGGACAGATTTCACGAGGTGGTCTACATGGAGATATTCAATGACTGGATGCCGGATCACAAGGAATGGAATAAAAAGGCCTACGATAGATTCATGAGCGTAATTAGCGACATGACTTGCGTAAGGCTTGCGGGATAACTCGAACGACGGGGAGAGGATCGGAAGTAGATGCCCCTCCGGTAATACGGCCGGAGGGTTTGGTGGAGTTATTTCAATGATAATTAGATGATTGCATGGAATAATAAGAAATAGGATGATTTTAGTATCTGATGGTATTATTGTTTATCTATCTGAAATACATTGATATAGAGTGTTAATAAAATATATTATTTAGAATTGTTCTAAATTAATGCGATTTTAGGTACCGTTATCTGTCCTTATCTATCGTTATCTATCCGTTTTGTTTTGTGCTTAAAATAAGGATGTTGTTAGATTATTTTTTAATTATAAACTTTGCGTATGAGAACACCAGAATTAAGAGGGAATAAGTTCTCCGCTATAGAGCAAAAGGAAGTCTTGGTCAAGTTGATGGACTTTGACGGGGACAAGGAATTATGGATTCACTCGGAACTTGGTGGCAACACTATGACATTCGGGATGAAGGAAGCAAGGCGGTTAAGGGATTTCTTCAACAGTCTCGATCTAAGGGACTAGAAGGATGGCCTTGTCGGGGTTCGATTCCCCGACCGCTACAATCAGTCAAAGTAAATCCCCGAAAGCGGAAGTGACTGAGCCGCTAACGGGGATATATACAAATATGAACGCATTCAAAGTTACGGAAATTTTGAATACTAAATAAATTAATAATAAAAAATATGATTTCGAATTTGCATATGTTGGAAATAGTTCGCACCTTTGTAGTGCTACAATTCTTTATTATTTATTATGCCTATGGGATTCCTTATACCCATAAGGAAACTTATGTAAAAATATATAGGCAAGTTGTACCCATACTTTATTTAGCCCATGGCATAATAAAGAACTGTAGCAAGTGGGGTACTTCTTGCCTTTCTTTGTTTAATGTTTAATTTTCATTGTTTATGCTACAGTTGAATGAAAATTACTCAAACGGCAATAATATTGCTGTATTAGGTACGGCTAACCCCTCCGAAATGGGGAAAATCTTTTCTTATAATGGTAATAATGTTACCATGCGTGTACGGAAAGGCGTTGTTTATGTAAACCTTACAGAGGTAGCGAAAGCTTTTCCTGATAAAAATCTTACTCATATTATTAACTCGCAGGAAATCAGCGATTATTGTGAAAAGTTTTCCAAACTACAAAATTGTAGTTTGGCTGATTTACTGATAATTACAAGAGGCGGAAATAATCCCGGAACTTGGGCGCATCAACGTGTCGCCCTCCGAGTAGCCCAGAAGTTATCAACGGAATTTTCGATATGGGTAGATGAGAGAATAGAGGAGCTTCTCACTACAGGTCATAGCTCGCTCCAACAACAATACCCAGTGCCTCAATCCTACGGGGAGGCCCTAATGCTAGCCGCGCAGCAACAGATGCGAATAGAGGAGCAGCAGAAGAGGCTAGAGCAAAAGGATAAGGAGATAACGGGATTGAGAGCGGAGAACGTGGAACTACAGCATCAAAGCGAGTATGCCCGTTTTATCCTCCAGAGCAAGAAGACCGTTCTTGTCACCCAGATAGCGCAGGATTATGGAATGACAGCCATAAGATTCAACGCCTTGTTGCGTGATCTCCGCATACAACGAAAGGTCAACGGGCAATGGATATTGTACGGGGAGTATTTAGGTAAGGGCTATGTCCATAGTGCCACTCACAACTACACTCATTCCAACGGCAGCCCGGACGTGAGCCTTAATACCGAATGGACTCAGAAAGGACGCTTGTTCTTATATGAGGAGCTAAAACGAAACGGCATTCTTCCATTGATCGAGAGATCAGACAAAAACTAATTGATATACATATATTATTGAGGTACGATATAAAGGCGTACGGCCAATACTTTAACATTTTGTGACTTGAAAATAATTGTGGAATATTAAAAGATTGATTGAATATGAAAGAGAACGAGATTAAAAGCATCGTCGTGAAAGCCGACGGTAACGAGATCAAGGTTGACCACGCTCATGAGTTGGTTATTGGTGACTTGACCATAACCCCGGAAATGATGAGAGAGATAAAGAGTATGTCCACTTGCCTGTTCTCTAAGGATATGGACGATATGATAGATACGCTTATCAATTTGAGTTGCGAGGGTAATTACGAGGACGGGTATATCATGGACAAGATGAGGGCCGTGTCATGCGTGAGGGATTTCTTGCGGGTGATCGAGAAATATAAGACGATCAAGTAGTTGATATTATCTTAATAGTCATTATCTTTGTGACAGAGCCAAAGAGCCGTACCGGAGACGTATTTGTCCCCGGACGGCTCTTCTTATTTATATGCGTATGATAAAAGCGGTATTATTGATAGGGGGGAAGAGGTATGACGTGACCGATCACCTAAAGAACTGGGAGGACGTGGAGATATCGGCTAAGAGGAAGGATATTGGCGGTGTCGTTCGATCCTTCTCCAACAAGTTCGAGTTCGTGAAGGGGGCATACGACCTTCTTGAGGCCGAGTACCTATCCAATTATACGAAAGCCTCGGCCATATTGGTGATAGGCGTGTTGAACGATAGCTGGGGGTATAACGAGAAGTTTCGTTGCAAGCTCGATTTCTCCACGTACCAGAGCGACGGGTATACGATATCCATAAACGCCATTGACGATAGCGTAGCGTCCATCATCAACGCAAACAAGTCGCAGGTATACGATATCCCGGTGTCGGAGCTAAAGGAGGATACATTGTATTATGACAGGATCTATCTTAACAACAATACGAAATGGTCCATAAATCCAAATGTGGATCAAACGCAAGATGACGTATATGAGGTTATCATAAATACAAAAGACATATACACGCTATTGCCAATAACTTATATAGATACAAATTTTGCCGTAAAGAACATAATAGATGTGTCGGATCAAATATTGAGTATCCATGAGGCTACTGGCGACAATTATATGATAAAAGGGATTACGCCACATCCTATAAAAATAAAAATTTCATTCAGTATCAAAGCTGGTAAGACAAGTGAGGAGATCGTATTGGCCTTGTTTTTTGTTATACTAAACAAGGGAGGGGATATCTTACGAGAAGAAAGGACTTACATACCATTATCGGATACATATATAAATATAGATAAGACATTTGACATATCATTAGAACCGGACGATAGATTTGCCGTTTATTTCAACTCTGCGGGAGGTCATAGTACGGATATTCATTTGACAATTAAGGATGTAAAAGAGATATCCGTATCTTATATAGGTCGAAATAAGCCGGTAGAAATAGACGCTTTCTCCCCTAAAAAACTATTATCCTCGTTATTATCAAGGATGGGCGTGTCATTGTCCGGCGATATCGTCTCCGGTTCCATGCCTATACCTTGGATGATGGCCGCTGAGAGCGTGAGAGGAATAAAGGACGCGAAGGTCCATACGTCCTTCTCCAAGTTCTGTGATTTCGCCAAGGCGTTGCTTGGGTATGATTACGAGATACTGGATAATAGCGTGCGTTTCCGGCATATGAATGATTTCTTCGTCAATGAGACGAAAGAATTGGATCACGTGAGCAATATGGAGCTATCCGTGGATGAGTCGTTGATATACTCTGGGGTTGAAATTGGATTCGACAAGCAGGACTATGATGAGATAAACGGGCGTGACGAGTTTCACTTCAAGAGCAGTTTCAGCACGGGATTGGACATAAAGGACAACATATTGTCATTGATAAGCCCGTATAGGGCAGATTGCTACGGATTGGAGTTTCTCGCTAACGAGCGTGACGAGGAATCGAAGGATACGGATTCCGACAATGACATATTTATTGTCCACGCTAGGAAAGATGGGGATAGGTTAGTTCTGGTAAGAGAAGAGAATGGGGGAGCTATATATGCCGTTACGGGAGTATTGTTCTCCGACACTATCTTTAACGCCTCCTACTCGCCGAGAAATATGCTTCTTGTCAATAAGGAAAGGCTCGGGATATGCACGGATTACCTGTCTTTCACGGCCTCGGACGGAAACTCCTCGATATCGATAGGAGGAGTATCGGAGACCCTTCCTATACCCCTGCCGGTTAACGACCGGAGGATTAGGATTGATAAGGTGTCCTTGGAGACTCCGGGGTTATCCCCGTTCCCGGGTAATTACAGGGGCAAATTGTCGTTCTCGTACGCAGGGAGATCGTACGAGGGATGGGTTAGCGAGATAACGGAGAAGATAGGGAAATACCAAACGGCATCCTATTCGCTGATATTGTCTAAAATTACATGAATTTGTTTTGACAATTGATCCTTATCCCCTATATTTGTAGGACATAACAAAAAAGAAATTAGAGCCTAAGAGCCATACCCGGCGGGAGTCGTATCCTGTGGGGTATGGCTCTTTTGGCGTTTATAGGCGTATGATAAACGTGAGCAAGATATCACCATTGCTTTTTGACGTGGGCTATAACGGCATCGAGATGGAGCGTGAGTATATACAACGCTTCTCTAATGCCGAGAATATAACCGTGCAATGCGTAGTATCCCCTTCCACCACTTTGTCTATGAGGTTGTTCGACCTTTGCGCCAACGATAGCTTCGTCATATCCCCCATATCCTATGAGATCAACGACTCGAATAAGCTTCTGGAGTTTATCGTTCCAAGAGGGAATAGCCTTTATAGGGCTTCCATAATCGGGAGTGAGGGGCAGATAAGCAGTCTCCCCTTCCGGTTTTGCGATAACGGGGAATTGGAGGGGCTGACGGAGGTGTCCTATACCAACAGGGATAATATCACCTCGTTCGGGGCGGTATTTGAGGTTGGAAACAATCAAAGGACTTTCAAGCTATGGATAGAGGGAGGGTTCAAGTCGGATGGGCATTCCCTTAACGTTAGCAACGAGCAGTTCAGGACACAGGGGCAAGAGATCATAGAGCTTTACGCCGTACCGTATCAGGTGGACACGCTCACGATAGGGGATAACGAGGGGGTACCTTTCGAGATGGCCCGCTTGATCAATAACATATTCTGTCTGTCCGAGGTGAGGATAAACGGCGTTAGGTATGTCCGGAGCGAGTCCAGCGTACCCGAGAGGCAAGTGATAGCCGAGAGATACCCGTTGTTTGATTATACGTTTAACGTTGAGAGAGCGGAGAATATCTCCTTTAACGGGTTCACGGAACAGTCGGACGGATCTTGGGTCACGGGTTCCATAAGCGTGAACGTGGCAAACGCCAAGGACGGGCAGGTCCTGGTGTATGATGATTCCGTGGGGGCCTTTGTCAATCAATCAAACTTGGATTCGTTATGAGCAAAAAGAAATTGACCAAACATATATGGTACGGGTCGGATACGGTGATGTCCGAGGGTAAGCTGCAAGCGGCTCCTCCTCCCGTCGCTATAGATGACGGGACCAAAGAATGGCACCTCTCCGGATTGACGAGGGGCGAGTTGTTCGTGAATGATTACGCCGGAGACCCCGCCTTGTTCATCCTTGCCAGTGATAATAAGGTGCGAAGGATAGGAGGTCAAGGTTCCGGAAGCGGAGGTGAGGGGGGAGGCGGCGATTTCTCCTTGGCGCAAGGTCCGGGTATAGAGATAAAATCGGATATCAATAATATATATACGATTTCCCATAAGGATACCTCTTCGCAAGAGAGTATAAATAAGACGAATAAGAAAGGTATTGCGTCCGTATTGCTAGATGACTTCGGCCATGTCACGGGCTTGGATACCTGTGACATACTCGATCTTGAGGACTTGGATAAGAGGTATCTTCGCAAGGATATCAATGACGAGGCGGCGGGAGAGATCATCTTCGACAAGAAGATAGGCTCCTCCATCTTTCTTGACGGCATGGACGGCAAGGGCTGGGAGATCAAGGCCGACGGTTCCGGTATCATGGAGGCGTTGAAGGTGCGTTCCGACATATACGCTGGCAACAAGATCGGCTCCATATCGTTCGCCCCCGGCTTCACCGGCTTGGGCACGGAGATAGACATCCCCACGGCCACGGGAACCTTTGACAACATATTCGTTAGGAAGACCTTCACGGCCTACGAGATAGTGTATTCGCAGATATACGGGTTGGGCGGCAACCAGATCGTATCCGATATCAACAAGATAGGGAGGGTCGAGAGGCTGTCCGATCGTTGGAGATGCTACATGGACGACATGGACGGTCTCATGCTGATGAACCTCAGGGAAGGTGACGGAGTGAGGATACAGAGAAGGAACGGTATCACGTCCACTAAATATCTATTCGGTCGCTGTATCGGTATCTCATCCGACTATTTCGACGTGGCCTACCCGCTGATAGAGGGTACCGGCGAGCCAGAGGCGGGGGATTTCGCCATGCGTTGGGGTAACGACAGGGATACCACTAGGCAGGGCCTTATCTACCTGACATCGGCGGATCAAGGAGCGCCGTTCATTGCCGTATATGACGGTATCACGGGCGTTTCCACGCAAGACACGCTGAAGGCCCAGCTAGGCAACCTCTCCATGATCCGTACCAAGAACGGGACCCAACTGAAGGGTTACGGGGCTTACCTGAACGGGATCTATATAGAGAACTCGTCCATATACCTCGATAACGGCATGACCGTGGAACAACAGTTCTCAGTGATGAACGGGGAGCTGAGGAGCGAGATCGAGGGGTTAAAGAACGACATGTCTCTGGAATCCGGGAATATACTTGTCAATTCCACGTTCGGGAAGGACACGAGTTATTGGGTGGAGGCCAACGACATCCATCTCATCAACGTGAGCGGCAATCTCCTGTGGGTGGGCGGTTCTTTTTACTCGGACAAGAGGAAGGTTTCCGATATCTATAGGGATGGCAGCAGGAACGTGCTTCGCATCAAGGACACGTATATATTCCAGCGTAACGACGTGATGAAAGTTCCTGAGTTGGAAGAGAGCGAGGAGGGTCATACGTTCTCCTTCTCCTTGTTTTACAAGGTCATGAGACGAGGTGTTTTGACGGTGGGTTTCCAAGGGCAGGAGTTGTACGAGTCCTTGACGCTGGAGCCGTCCGACGAGTACGTGAAACTGTCCAAGGTCGGCAAATGGGACGGTACCGGGGATTTCCGGATCGGATTCACTGGCGAGATATTGATCTACGGCGTGTCGTTGTTCAATGACAGGCTGGCCGATGCCGTGATAAAGCTTGAGACGCGGATCTTGCAGACGGAGGAATATATAAAGTTACTGGCCACTAAGGATTACGTGGACTCGGAGACCGGCAAGATCTACGAGAAATATACCGGCGAGTTGTCGGTCATGGCCACGGAGATAGCCGCAAGGGTGACACATACCGAGTTCGATACGGAGACGGCGGCCATAAGGCGTGAGGTATCGTCCGCTCTTACCGTTCAGGATGGCAAGATAAGCGGGATATCCACGGATGTTAATAATATCCAGAATACGATAGATACGGCTGGGTGGATCAATACCACGCAAGGAAACGCGTTGTTCGCCGCCAAGAGCTTGGAGAATGGCGATAATATCATATCGTATATCAACCAGACGGCAACCACCACCACGATCAAGGCGGAGAGGATCGATCTTGTCGGGGCGGTGACGTTCAGCATGTTTAATACGGATCTTCAAAGCACTATTAACGGGAAAGCAAACTCGAGCGCTCTTGGGGATTTGGCTTATGAGGACTATATCACCAAAGGGATGATGAGTACGGCCTTGCAATCGGAACTAAACGGGAAGGTAAGCGAAGGCGCTTTAGGGACATTAGCCTACGCAAGTTCTATATCAAAGAATGACTTGGCTTATTCTTTATTGACCGAATTTAACGGTAAGGCAAACAGTTCTTCTTTAAAGGCTCTTGCTTATTTAGATAAGGTTGAGCAAGCCCAATTGGGAGCGACAATCATATCAGGAGGTCATATTATCACATCCCTGATTGACACGGACGCAATTTATGCGAATATGGCATCTATAGCTGGATTTACGATTGAAAAAAATCAGCTTTATGGAACAACGAATAATGAATATTACGGGAGTTATAAGATGTAC